>Ga0256838_1000002_pt1 | contig 256728 bp, 265 predicted proteins | sample 4571419metaG_FD_185978 | JGI IMG/M metagenome (GOLD analysis project Ga0256838, IMG submission 185978) | Hydrothermal vent microbial communities from Guaymas Basin, Mexico - 4571-419 | ecosystem: Environmental > Aquatic > Marine > Hydrothermal vents | place: Mexico: Guaymas Basin | collected... | reverse complement strand
TAAAATTCCATAATAAGTACCAAGTTCAACAACATACGGAATAGCAAAACCGTACTCATTAACGATTACCGTCCTAATAACCTCAGTATTATCAAAACAATTAGTAGTATATCTAAAATCCATTTTGTACTCACTAATATCAAATTCAACTCCATCAATGTATAACTTATCAAGTTCAAAAATAGTATATTTTGGACATTCAATTTTCATATATACTCCATCCAACTTCATATATTACACCACAATAATACTACGTAGCAACTACTTAAAGATTTGTTTACCAAAATGTTTAAAAACTTTATTTTAGATAACGTATCTGGTGGTGTAAAAATGAGAATAGGGTTCTTCTCCGACTGGCACACAAGTAAGAACCCACGCGTAAATATTATTAGAGAACTCATTGATCTAGATGTCGACATAATAATAAATGGTGGCGACTGGGATGTTATTCCATACTCAATTAGTGAATTAAACTTTCTAAGAGAGAAAGTTCCGATATACTCAGTATATGGAAACCACGATGATCCTAATATATTGCGTTCATATGGTATTCTTATAGAGGATGGCGTTCCTATTTTCGATGAAACTACAGGATTAACAATTTGTGGTTTTGGTGGTGCTATTATACGTGATAGTTATTCATATCCCGAAACGTGGCATCAACCAGAATACTATTTAGAAAAATCTTTAGAAGCACTAAGTAAACTTAGAGAAAACCTAAAACCTTGCAATATTTTAGTTTTTCACGATCCACCAAAGAGTATAGTTGACGAGATCCTACTTTCAATATCCGACGCATCTTATATTGATACTAAATCGTATAGAATCGTTTTTGATACAATTATTGATTTACTCCAACCTGATATAGTGTTATCTGGACACGTACACGCGTTACCATTCTTCAAAACGAACTACTATTCATATAGTTTTGATGAGAGTAAAAAGACGATACCCATAATAAATGTTATCTCGTTATTAGAAAACACTTTTGTCATAATTGACCTTAATGAAAAGAAAATCGAGGTTTATTCGTATCCCGAAAAACGAATTAAGGACACAACGTTCGTTTCACTCCAACAAGAATATCACGAAGTTCCATTAATGTGAAAGTTATCTCGAAAACTTTATAAATCATTATACTTTTTAATTTGTTAGGTGGTGTAATGTTCAAATGTTTATTGTGTGATAAAACTTTTAATACAGTAGTAGAAGCAAGAAATCATATAATTAAAGACCATAATGCAAAACAGAACATCGATGAGTTCATAGAATATGTAATCCCAATAAATATCGAAAAACTAGAAGAAGAATTAATTCAAAATTTCGATTGTTGTATGGCACTAAATTGCGTTGAAATTAATATTGAACATAAACCAATTTATCCAGTTATTAAAATTGAGATAACAGATTGCCGTATAGACGTGTCAATAAAGTTAGTTGAGTGTATAATTAAAAGTGTCGTTCCAATACTCAAAAAATATGGCATCCCAGAGGATAAAATGCTTGTTAAAGAAATAAGTAATATTATTCAACCAGAGGAGTATTGTCCATCAATTGTAATATCTATTGATACAAAAGGGGTGTGGGATAGATGAACAATAAAAGAATATATGTTTGCAAATTATGTGGAAAAGAATTTAATGACAATAGAGAACTAGAGAGACACTTAATTGAATTTCATAATGTTAAAAATATTTACTATGCATATGATGTTACTTATGCATATGAAATTACCGATCCAAAAGTTATTAGAGAATCAATTATAAATTCATTACCAGAGAACTTTCAACCAAAACAAATAGAAGTACTCGTTGACAAAAAAATATTTTACAAAATTAGAGTTGTATTGTGTTATGAAAAACCTCTATCCATACTCAAACTTTATGAAGTCTTCAAAATAGTGAATGATAATACTAAAACCAATATGTACTTAGATGATATATTATATAAGAATAACGTTTATTGTTATGTGTTTAGTGGAACGTTATAAAATAAGTATTTATGTCCTATAAAAGTCAATTACAGATATTTCAATACTTTCGTTTATTCTTTTCAATACAGAAATAAAAAGTTTAGTAAGAAGAAACAGTTTTTATGAACTCATAAAATGCCGGTAATTCGAATTCCTCCAACTTGTAGAATACTTCATTCTCCTTACCAAACATACTAACGTGATACTTATAAACACGATTAAACACTTTAGTGTTCTTCTTAAAACTAACAAGACCCTTGTAGTCTATCGCACCAGAACTACTAGTAAATTCCTCAATTCTCTTGACTTCAACATCACGTATAGTATACTTCAGTCTAATATAGTCAATAAACGTCCTAACTCTATCAGACTCAAGAACTGAAAGTAAATTCCCGCGAGAACCCGCTTTACCATTATACCAGATAATATATAATGACTTATCATTGAAGTACCTAAACACGATCACACGACCATCATTGTAAATAACTTCTCCCATAACCTTTGATAATTCTCTTGACATAAGTTCGTCAACTTTCTCATCATAGACTATAATCTTGAACGGTTCAGAAAGGTTCATTCCTATGACAGCATATCCCTTGTAAAGATAACCATTCCTTATAGCAAACTTTTCGACAATAGTTAGAGTGTAGTTGTCATTTGCGTATTCAATAAGTTTGTATGGTGAGATATTCCCGTAACCAGTCTTGAATGAAATGTATCCCTGTCCAAAGTGTATAATATCACTCCTAATCTTCTCATTAATCCTATTTATAGCGTTACATATGTCACTTGTCTCGATACTATCAACGAAAATCCTCTTAGACTCATCCGAAGGCCTAAAGTAGAACAAAATCTTACCATTCTTCTTATCAACTTCAACCTCTAGGGCAACTCCAGACTCTAGATCAACAATATTGTTCTTCTCGTTGAAATATCCGTATTCGCACGCCACCATCACAACCACCTCAATATTATATACGTATATAGAGTTTATAAAGTTTTCGGTTGGTGATACTACACAAAAACCGTATCATAATATAGGATACAAAATTAAATGTTAACAATTGCAAAATTAGAATAAATATTCATCAATAAAATGTATAAGGCGATATTATCATATACAAAACAAAAATACAAGATATTTTTCAAACGTTTTTAGTTAAATAAGAGTTGTGGCGCCGCCGGCCCGATTTGAACGGGCGACCATCGGATTAACAGTCCGACGCTCTACCAACTAAGCTACGGCGGCACTACCCAATATATTCCTATCCAAAACCCTTTAAAAATGTTTTGGTCACTATAACACAAAAAGTTTATAAATACTAATGTATCAATTATAAACTAAATAAAATTTCGAGGTGATGATGATGACAAAGTTTGTTAATTTAACTCCACACACAATAACCATAGTTAATGATAACGGAGAGAAAATTATTGAAATTCCTCCAAGTGGAGAAGTTGTAAGAGTTAGCGTTAGTCAAGAAATTGTTAGATATGTCGATGGTATCCCAGTTAAGAAGACAGTATTCAATGATGTTCAGAACCTTCCGGAACCTCAAAATGATACAATATTCATTGTTTCAACAATTGTCCTTCAGGCACTAAAAGATAAGGGTATCGTTCGTGATGACGTTGTTGCTCCGGATACGAACTCTGCTGTCCGCGACGAGAATGGAAGAATAATTGGTGTGAAAGGTTTCCAAGTTCTTTGATTTTTATTCTAATATTTCATCGTATAGTATCTCACTATCTATTTGTTGTTCTTTTATTTGTTCGATTGCCTCTTTGAATGTTAATGTCCCTCCACATATATCGTTTGCTAATTCCGGTATATCTATATTAACATTTATGTCTTCTGTGATTATTATCCATTCTAATAATATTTCATAGAATTTGCATAGGTAGTAGTCGTATTGTTCTATTGCGTCTTCGGGTTCTTCAATAATGTGTGGAAGTTCGCTCGATGTTAGAAATTTCTTAATAAAGTCATATTCGGTATGGATTCTTTCTGATGCGTATCTATTTACTTTTTCTAATACTTTGTAATATAGTTCCTCTATTTCTTTCATATTCATTCCAATGTCGTTTAATAGTTCCTCATTCATTTTTGTTCACCATTTATTGTGTTGTTGATTATATTTAAATTTATTTTTCAAAATTTAAAACTGTTCTTTATTTTTATTATTTTAGTGGTGAAGGTTATGAGAAATAATGTTAGTTATATTGTTATAGTAACAATTGTTTTGTCTTCTGTGCTTATTAGTGGGTGTATTAGTGAACGTTGTATTGGATGTAATATGTATGATCCGTATACTGAGATCGATAAGACTGTTAATATTTTTGATCCTTTGAGTCCTATTTGGTTTGTTAATGTGTCAAAACATTTTAGTGTTAATGAATCGGACGTTAGTCTTCTTATAAATAATAATAGTTTTCTAGATAGTGTTGTTTTTGCTAATGGTTCATATATTGTTCTTAATGATTCGTTGAGGTATTATGGTAGTGAGAATGTGAGTATTCTTGGTAAGAGTTATCGTGTTATTGATAAGAATATTGTTGGTTTGTTGGTTGTTGTGAATTATGTTTTTGTTAATGGTTCTGATGTTTCTCATCCTATTTCTATTCAGGTTAAGTATCTTGCGTTGACGCCAGAATTTGTTAATAAGAGTAGAATTGATTTATCCGGTTTTAGTGTCCCTGTTTTTAAGGATGAGAATTACTATAAGTTAGTTAAACTTATTGAGAATGATTCTGTTAGTGTTAGCGGGGTGTTGTATGGTTATGGTGTTTATTTATTAGTGTTTGAGGATGGTGAGTGGAGAGTTGTTCCGTTGGTTAATATTAATTCTGTTGAGAAATGATTTTATTTCAATTTTTTAAATTCTATTATTTTTGGTTCTGATTCTAATACTCCTGTATGATGGACTTGTACTACTCTTACAATTACTGTGCCTTCTCCTTTTACTGTTGGCTTGTAACCATCTGTTAAGTGTTTCAATATTTTTTTAGGAAAGATTTCCGGATTTGTTATTATTAGTAAGTCATCTTTGAAGTGTGTTTGTAATATTAATGGTTCATTTGTTGAGGTTATTTCTATCATATATTCTGGGTGTGATAGTATTATTGTGTATGGGTCTGTTCCTTCTGTTTTATTAACTATGAATGTTCCGTCGTATAATAAGTCAACTGTGTATAGTCCTACTACTTTTAGTCCGTTTACTACTGGTATTGTATCGGGTGTATCTTTTGTTGTGTATTGTGATGGGAGTCTTGTTATAAATATTCCTTCGTATTCTGTGTCTGTTATGTAAAAACCTTTCATTGATATTATTCCTTTTAGGTTTGATGTGTTTTTGGGGTTAAATAGTATAAATCCTGTTGTGTCGTAGTCGTATATGTTAAATTTTTTCATTGTGAAGTTTGTGTAATGCGAGACAAATGTTGGAACAAATATTACTTCGTTCCCGTTTTTGTATACTTCTATTATTAGTTCACCGTAACTCATTTCAAGTTCTTTTTTGAATTTTATTGTTCCATCTTTGTTTATTCGTGTTATTGTTTTGAATTTTTTAAATTTGTTGTATTCTTGGAGTTGGTAATTATATTTTGGGAAGATTATGTAGAAAATACCTGACGCTATGAATAGAATACCTATTAAAAAACTTTTTGTTAGAAAAAATAATATTATTGCAATTATGATTATTGTTATTGTAATAGTTTTCTGTAGTTTTATTAGATGGTCAAAATTCTCGACTATTGATATTATCTTCAATACATCTCCCAGAAACTATATGTTTTTACCTTTTTAAATTTCATTGTTCAACATTTATATTATAGAAATATAAAGTAAGAAGTGTCATTCTATGTCTTCTTCACTCTTTTTGCGTTTGAAAACTGTTCTTAGGAAGAAGAATCCTATAACTAGTATTACTAAACCCCATACTGGGTTGTTGTTTGCGAATTGTATAAGTTTATCTTTTGGTGTTTTACTCATTATATCAAATACTCCTGTTGTTCCGTATATTACATATACGTGTTCAATTTTTGATGTGTCGTCCGGTACTCTTACCATAAATTCTAGGTAATATTGTCCGTTGTAGGGCACGTCTTTGTAGTTCATTGATGATTGTTCTTGGTGGGGTACCACTACGTTCCCTCTTTGTTCCGTGTAGTATACTACTACTCCAGCGATTTCATTTCTTTGTCGTTCATCTATTACGGGGATTCTAACTCTTATATATTTGTGTCCATCATAATTAATTATGGTTGCTTGTGCTTCTCGTATGCTCTCTCTTGCTTGTGTTATCCATTCTGATTTGAATCTTACGTTTGATTTGTATTCTTTTCCTTCTATTGTTGTTATTGTTACTTTGATTGGTGAATCAACGAATGATAGAGTTTTAACAAGTGCTCGTTTTAGTGGGACTGCTCCGGGTATATACTCATTTTTAAAGTATACGTATTCAATTTTTAGGTCTATTAGTGTATTTGATGGGTTCGTTGGGTCGTGTCGTATGTTTGCTTGTAGGTATGAGTTATCAAAGTCGTAGTATAGGGTGAATGTTGCTCCTGTTACGGCGTTTGTTACGTCCATTGAGACTGTTATTTTTTTCAGCATTTGTTTGAAGCATTCTGGGTTTGTTCCTTTGATTATTATTTGTACGTGTAGTATTCCTTGTTGATCAAAATATACTTTTGTGTTACCTGTGTCTATTGCGTTTGCAGTATAGTATCCAGCGTTTTTTGGTGTACACGTAAATGCAGAAACGTTTGTTGTTTCTATTATTAGTGTTGATATTAATAAGAATATTAGTAATAATATTTTCCTCATCTTATTCACCAAAATAATATAAGTAATTTAGTATTTTAATTAAGGTTCGCAATCAATTATTGTTGGTGTTTTAATGTCCTTTAATTTTTCGATAACTATAAATTCGCCTATTACTGGGTATATTAGTGTTATATCATAGTTCCCAAATTCTGACTTTAAGAATTTTCTACACATTTGGCAGGGACGACTAAATATTTTTCCAGAGTTTCTTACTGTAAGAATGTACACTTCTACGTTTTCGTTGATTTTGTCCTTGATTTTTTCTATTGCGTCGAGTTCTGCGTGTACTGTTGATACGAATTTGCAAGTATAGTATTTTTTGATCATTTCTTTTTGGTATTCTGTTATGTTTTCGAGGACATGGTTTACTCCCATTACTTTGTCTATTAATTTTTTGGTAGATTTATCTATTACGTATATGATTGCACATGATGGAGTTGTTTTTATTTTTGATGATGTTTTTCTTAGTTTGTTTACTGATATACATTCCTGTATGTCACTCTTAATGTTTATTTTGATATCTTCTGGTAAGTCCACTAGTTGAATGTTTTCTATTGTCGTGAGGATTGCATTGTCAGAAATGTCGTCTATATACTCTTTTATTGTTTTTAGCGCATCAATATAATATTCGTATCCTTGTCCGGTGTGTGTTGATACGTATAGGTGGTAGTAGTATTGCTTATATGCTTCAAATATTATTTCCTTGAATGAGTTTACTGCTATTGTCACGTTCTTCCACCCGTTTGTTTTTGGTAGATTCAGTATTTAAATTTTTTGTTTGTTCTTCATTTTCTATAACATCTTCAACATAGGTTTCTTCATTAGATAGTATTTGTCTTGGTTGTTCTTTTTGTCGTTTTGTTAGTTTTTCTTTTTCTTCAAGAACTATTATAAATGTATAAAGTTCAATTGTTATTATTATCATAAATATTATTAGTGCATACAAGTAGAATGATATGTCAACATTAATTAATACACGTCCTAATATTAGATTTAAGAGTGTTACAGCAACAACGACTTGATACACTTTCTCTATTGCCTTTGGGTATTCATCTATATATCGTATTCCCGTTGATATTATAACCCATAAAGATAATGCCAAAAGTGGTAGATCTACAATTGTTGCTGTAACTATATCAAGGTTTAGTAATGTTGGGTGGGCAAGTTGGACAAAAAATAGTGCTACGACCATATAGAATGCTGATTCATATAATTTTGACAATTCATATTTAGTTACTATAATCACGATTAAACCCATATAAAATAGAGATATTAAAATTTAAAGATTAGAAATTCAGGAACTAAATACTAAGTGATAGTAGATTAAGTTGTTTGGTAGTACCATTGAATCAATTATTGGCTCATAATTTGATGCTCTTATTATATATATGTCTGTTATTTTTGTGATGTCCTCTTGTGGTATTGTTATTGATACTGTATTGTTTGTCATAATTATTGCATAGTCTTTACCTATCTCTATATTTGCTTCAGTTTGAATATTTGATGTGCCTATTATTATTACTTTTATTGGTGTGTTTGTTGATATCTTTATATCCATATTATTGTTTATTGTCATATCTATTGATATATCAAATTTCTGTCCTTTCTTAATTGCTGATTCTATTTCGGGTTCTGTTATAGGTTTACTTGTAACGTCTACAAAGTATAGTGATAGACCTCCATATTTTGATATTGTTCCACCATTATTTATTACATACGATTTTACTGATAATTTGTCCGTTACACCAGTCACTATATCATGTATCACGCCATTTATTGTCACTACACCATATTCTGATATAATTCCAAATTCTGGTGGAACTATTACTGTTTCGGGAATATTTATAGTATAAATTGTGCCATCAAATTTTGCATAGATTATTATATTTACATTATTTACTCCCACAGGTAATACTATTTTATGTGCATTAATTCTTTTATGTACTCCATCTGTTACTATTAATGTTGCTATTATTCCATCTGGAATATTGCTTATATTAACGTATGCAAATTTGTTTGTTAAGACTACTAAATACGATGATGGCGATAATGTTGTATCGTATTCAAGTGTAACACCCGACAATAATTCTTGTATTGTTTTCGTTACATTTGATGTTTTAATTAGTTTTCCTGATTGTAGTAATAATATGGCGTCACCAAGTGTCATATTTTCTTGTGATATGATATTACCGTTCATATCATAGTATGTTACTGTTGTTGTGAATCCTACAGGTTGTATTGAAACTTTATTTCCATTTACGTTTGTTGTTATAAATGGTGTTACATCGACATATTTCTTGTTTGCAAATTCAAATGTTGTTTGGTTTATTGTTACTTCATTAATATCAATTTTACTTTCGTAAGTGTATTTTGTATTGTTATACGTGAATATGTATTTGTAAGTGTCTTTCATAACTACGACAAGTGGACTTATTATTACTGTCTTTGTTTTAGTAGTTTGGTTCTCAGTTTGTTTGTTTGTTTCAAATTCTGACTTTGGTATTGTGACTATCTTTGTCATTATTTTGTCTGTTAATATTTTTGCTTCTACTTTAAATTGGACTGTGTCAAATGGTACTATTGGTTTATATATTAATATTTGACCATTTGATCCAGATATTGCAACATCTATATTTGTTGATTTTGGTATTATTGGTTGTGTTTTTATTATTATGACGCCGGGTGGAACTTCTGGGGTTATTGATACTGGTATAAAGAGTATTTTTAGGTTATCATTATACGTGTAATTACCAAATGTTATTTTTAATTGTTCAAAGGCCATATTTTTTATTCTCAATAAGTATTCTGATTGTCCAACATCAAAAGTTATATCATCATTTCTTATTGTTTTACTATATCTTATCATAACGCGGTTCTTCCCAATCACAAACTTCAGTCCTTTTGTTGACGATATTGATAGTTTTTCTTGTGTTTCAATTATAACATAATTGTATAGTGTTGTCGAGAAGGTGTACAATTTTATGTTTTGTGAATTACCAGAAAGTTTCATTAAGACGTAGTTATTAGTTGTTTTAACTACTTGAATTGAATTTTCATTAGTACTATTTGATGTATTATTTACAATTTCATTTTCTTGTTGTGTGTTATTTATTGGTGTATTTGGCGTGTTGTTTTCTATATTCGTAATTTGATTATTTGATGTAGGTTGATTCTGTGTTATTGTTAATGTGTAATTTGACGCTTTTAGATAATAGTATCCAATCATTACGAACCCAACTATCATTAAAACACTTAGTATGAATATATCACGATCCATAGTCTTCCCCATTAAAACTACTCTTTTAAATTATTTAAATAAGATTAATATTTTACAAAAAAATTTAAGTAAGTGATTATGGCATACTAAATGTATTGTTAAAACTACCTATCGATTGTGTTGTGTTTGCGAGGTTTAATCCAAATGATGATAGTATTCCACCGGAATTTGGATTAAATATTACTGTAGTTATGACTGGATACATTATGAATAAAAACACTCCAAAGAATATTGTTGTTATTGCAATCATTTCTGGAATCGTGTAGTCATTAACAATCATAAATAGGATACCCATTGAGAAAGCAAATGATAGTGAAACCCACCACATAAAGACGTACATTACTGAAAATAATACTGATAATTCTGTTTCGAATCCTATACTTCCTCTTCCAGGCAATACTAATGTTATTGTATTTGTAACAGGCCCTTTTATTGTTTCAACTGCTGTAAATGCATCAACCCCTTCATTCAATGCTGATACCTGAAGTGTGACAGGTGCAACTATTGATATAATGAACGCGAGGATACCAATCATTATTAGTGTTGACATTGGTATCGTCATTTTAACTGACGATAATGTTGAATCTGATAATTTTATTGTATTAAGTTTTCTGTCAAGAAGTTCACCTATTGTACCTATAAAGTCAGCAAAGTTACCTGAAACTTCTTCTGTGAACGCAATAATACCAAGTATATTCCTTGTTACTAACGATGGAACTTTAACTATAAATTTGTAGAAAATTTCTTTCATATCTTTTCCAATGTTCATATATGAACTTATATATAGGAAGATTATGTCTCCGAATGTCATTTTTTCATAGTTTTCTGTAGTAACACCCGCCCTAAATGCATCTGAAATTCTAACACCCATATTTAATGTTGACGATACTTCTATAAGTCTCTCTGGCAATTCATATTCCATAGTATGTATTGTCTTTCTAATTTTACCAACTATTCTTAATGTTAGTAATGCGGGTATAAACGAAAACATAATTGTTATCAAATATAATTTACTTTTTGTTCCAACAATCGGTAATATGAATGTAACTATTAAGAAACCAATTAATGCTGTAACATAACTTATTGGTGGAACTTTGAAGTCTTTAATTAACCTAAATTTCTTTGAGGAACTTCTTATTAGGAAGGCGATCAATACTGTTAGCATTATTGGTGACATTACTGAGAACATAAATAGTTTGTTTATTGTTTCTACTATATATCCAGGTCCCATTGTTGCACCAACGACTAACTTAATAACGTTGATCATACCGAGCATCATAATTAGCATCATCGTGTAAAGTTGAAGCAACATATATAGTCTTTCTCCCATTTTCTGAATTTCTCTTGCTTCTTCTTGAGACAATTTTTCAATTTCATCACGAATAACTTCACTCATATCAATACCCGAACGTAATGCACGAAGTAACCTCAAGAAGAACGATTTAACACGTTCATCACGAATCTTATTAACCTGCTTCTCAATAGCATTAATTAGTGAGACATTTTTTAGTTCTATATCATAGTACATATCCCTAAATACATAATAGAATGTGTAAAAACGCATCTTCCCTGGAATTTGCTCATTAATTAACCTATACCTTTCGAGAATATAGAATATAATTTTTATTTGTTCTTGTGGAGGTAGTCCTGTCTTTGATACTGAATACCACATTAGTAGTATATCACCTAGTTCTTCCGATAGTGATTTTACCATTTTCTTCGGGTACGATATTAATTGTTGTAAAACTATTGCTTCTATTACTAATGTTGCTAATGCTATATACATTAACATACCTCCAACAAATATTCCGATTATAGTGAAAATGAACGAAATAACTAATGTGATAAAAACTATTGCAAGTAGTGATGAATACGCATATGATGGGTATGGGAAGTGTGTTTCTTTAACGTAATCTTCAGTCATTTTTTCAAACATTAGTCTTATTCTTTCTAGTTTTGGATGCCTATTAACGAAACCTGACGCCCATCTCAACATTCTAAATAATAACGGTAATTTTTGCTTTTTCTTCTTTTTACCACGTAGTTTTCCTTCTTTAGTAAAACTAATGTCCATATTCAATGGATATTTTGACATATCAATATTTTGTATTTTATCATATCTTTCTCTAACATATTTTGGGATATAATATTTGAGTACTCGTTTTTTTGTTTTCTTTGATTTTCTAAAGAGATTCACCATAACACCACCCCCACAATATCTTTAAGGAATGTCATAACTTTACTATATAAGTTTGTAACTAAGGGAAGTAATTGATCCCTATTAACACGATATTCAAATAATATATCGAAGAACATCTTTGCCAAATCACCTTTATTCTTAACTTCGTACTTCTTCCAAAATTCTAGCACTTCATCAACTACTCTCTTTTGGTCAACAGTTAATCTCGTTGTTTGAATGTTTTTGTCAGAGTATATCTTGTATAGGTATGTTAACATAATAAGGAATTCTTTTCTAAGTTTGAATTCTTCAATTAAGTCATATGGTGATTCAAAACCCATTTGATAAACTAATTGATATAGAATACTTTCTGGGTCTATAAACCTTTCACCGAATGTTTCCGTTGCATAGAATTTCCTATCAACGAAATCATATTTGAATAGTTTGTAACCAATTATTTCACCATTCTCATCTAATCCTCCAACCTCCCACATTTCTATAACTTTACGTGCCAATCTTAATCCTGGTACATCAGATGGAACTATTTTCTGTATCCATATTTGTTTAAGTGTTGACGCCATAAACGTTTTTGGAACATTAATTGGGTCATTTATAAAACGGTTAACAACTTCTTCGAATGAACCAGCGTGGAACGTCGTTAATGCGGCGTGACCAGACGCCATTGCGTGGAACATATACATTGCCTCGGAACCACGAACCTCCTGAACGATAATATAGTCTGGACGTTCACGTAACGCACCTTTAACTAAATCGAACATTGTAATTTTATTCTTTGAGTATGTTGATTCCAATGTATAAGTTGCTTCCCAGTGCGGGTGTGGTAATTTTAACTCTGGTGTGTCTTCAATTGATAGTATCTTTGCAGATGGTGGAATAAACATAAGTACTGCCTGAAGTGTTGTTGTTTTACCGGCACCTGTTGTTCCAGCAACTACAATTGATGCTGTTGGTATAACTTCAACAGTCATCCATGCAAATGCCATCATATCTGGAGATAATGTTCTCCATAACATTAAGTCTAATGGTAAGATAACCCTCTCACGCTTAAGACGTATTGTAAATGTTGGACCTTTTTCTGGTGCTGTAATTGTTGTTGAGTACTTTGCGTGTAAACGAGAATTATCTGGAAGACGACCATCCACTATTGGCATTGCAACGTTAACGTATTGTCCCGCTTTCTGTGCTAGAATTCTAATAAATTCATTGGCCTCAGAGATTGTTTTAAATGTTAAAGGTCTTATTTTCTTTGTTTTTAGACTTCTTACATAAACTGGAACCCAATCACTAAACAATCTATATCTAACTCTTATTGGCGATCTAACTTCTACGTATGAAATATCTTCAATGTTCTCCTTATCATAGAATAGTGGTGTTAGATGTTTGTAGCCAACAAGTTCACGTAATAGGTTAACTAATATTTTGAATTTTGATCTTCTTGTTGGGACGCTAATATTTAAGATGTTCCATAGTTCGTTAATCCATTTTACTATATACATTTCAACGAATTGTTGTTTGTTACTATATTCACTCTTTGATAGTTCATCTATTGTTGTAATATAACCTGGTGTTTCTTCAATTGCTGTTAATAGTCTTCTAAAGATTTTTTCTTCATACTTTGACATTTCTGCCATATCCTCTATGATGTACCTTATTTCATAGTTTTCTTCGTCAAATTCAATAAATACTCTTGTTGTTTCTATTTCTTCTCCAAAAACTTCTCTTATTGTGTCTCTAAATTCATATATGTTGTATGTAATTGGACGTTCTTTCAATTGTTCTATTTGACTTCTATACGATGATACTTGGAATTTTTCAACTATTCTTTCAATATCACTAGTCCTTAGACCGATATCAACGTCTGTTACTTCCATTATTTTCTTTGCTAGGGTTGCGCCCATTTCACCATACTTTTCACGGAATTTCTCTACGATTTCACGCGATAATGACTCTGATTCTAATTCTAGTTTTCCTTTTGCTTTTCCTTTTACTTTCTCTTTTGCTCTCTTCTTTTCAATTTCTTCCTTAACTTCTTTACTTGCTAAGAATTGGCGTAAGTCAAATCTTCCTTCAAATTCCACTCTCTTCATTTCTTTGAGTTTAATATATTCTTCTAAGTATTTCTTATTTAGTTTGATACTAAATCTCAATGATTCTTTTGTGTATGGAACTATTAAATAATATTTTACTAGTCTTTCATCAAATACTAATGGATCATAGTTTTCATCTTTTTCCTTTTTAAGTTCCGTTAGAATTTTTAGGGATAGTATGTCAACGAGTTTTCGTCTATGTCTCTCTTGCATATAATACTCGGATGGAGAATACTTCACCATTCTAACAATCCCAATAACATAAAATCTATAGTATGTTTAAATGTGTAAAGTGTTAGAAGAAAAGAAAGTTTTCATTCTGATATTTCAGAGTCTATTATTTTAATGAATTTCTCTAACATTTCATTGAAACTACTATATTTAAATACTTCTATTCCTACCTGTTTAAACGGTTTTGTTGTTTCATCAAAGTATGATTCTGGTGACATTACTACTAATGCCTTCACTCTATCTTTTACCATTCTAACGATTTCAGGTGTTACACTTGAATCCCCAGTATCAGTTATTAATATTAACGTTGAGTCACTCTCTACTTTCTTAGATATTCTTAGTAATGCACCTGCAAGTTCTGTTCCTCCACCAATAACATCGTGTAATATTTCAGGTTTTGATACGAGTTTGAGTATATCTGATAATTGCAAGTCTGTAAGATCAATCATTTTCTCCGCGAAGATTAATAGTTTAAAGTTATCAGCACCAACTTCTTGCATTGCCTTTACTATTATGTAAGATGTTAGAACAGCAACTTTTAACTGTGTCATTTCTTTTTCAGTTCTTCCAAAACTAAACCTAAATTGTGACTCCATACTTCCACTTGCATCAATTGTTATGTAGACATTATTTAATGATTTCTTTTGCTCATATTTTGTTAGTATTGGAACCCTATATTTAACTGTCTTGTATATTGTCCTCTTATAATCTATGAATCTGGTACCCTTTACTTTCTCCATAATTTGACTAAGTTTCAATTCTTTTATCCTATTAATATACTCCGATACTAAATCCTCATACTCCTTTATATCGGAAACGTTTGTCAATAATTCTAATGCTTTTAGTGGGTCTTCCTCTGCTATTTCCTCTGCTTTCCCTGCGTAAATTGCATCTGCAAATGTTTTTGACATTTTCGTTATCTCACGCATAAATTCGTCGTCAATCTCAATATTATGTAAGTTTTCGCTTATTAAGTCCTTAACTACTTTTGTCTTTTTAATGTCTTCATCAACTTTGCGTTTTATACTATTTAGGTATGACAAATATTGCGTCAATAGTTTCGTGAATTTTTTACGTTGTTCTTCATTCAAACTTCTTTTAGAAAATTCCTCTAATAGTTGATCAACATACGAGACTAAATCTCCGACATTTTGTGATTGTTTGACTTTATCATTGTTTAAGATACGTTCAAATAGTTCTAATAAGTCATCATTAGATAGTGTTGTAAATGACACCCTTTTGTTTGAGAGTATCCCTTTTTCTACATCATTTATAGTTACTGCTGGAGACTCCGAAAATCTCTTAGAAATTTCAATATAGTATTTTATGATCTTTTCTCTAAAGTAGTCTTTCATTTTCTCTTTTGATGGAAACAACATATACCATACTGGATTAGATTTTATCATAATGTATTTGTTCACGAGTTCTCTTTGTGTTGCAAACATCGTTAGTACAAATTTTAGTTCCATATCATTATAGGATAGTGTAAAATTAACTAATTTTTTGTCAATAATAGCATTGTTTAACTCATTCTCGAATGCTGACAATATTGGTAATACGACATCAAAATCGTTTTGCATAGATTTAGACTCTTCATATGCTTCTCTTGTCGAATTGATAATTTTGTCAAGTATTGTTAGGAAATATTGTGTGTTCTCGTAGTTTTTAATTTTCCTTGTAACGTTATCTATGATTATTTTCCTAAATTCTTCAAAGTTAGTTGATATATTATATGCATATTCTATTTCGTTTAATACTATTAGTTTAAATAAATGCTTGCTTATACCTTTTGATAGTTCTTCTGAAACTTGTCTATAGATTTCGTCGATTGTGATATCATACTTTTCATCAATTAGTTTATCTATTGTTTTATCGCTTATTTCTCCTAATTCATACAAGTTAAATACTTCTCTTGATAACGAGACTCGTGTTATTGCTTCTATTAATTCTATTATCTCATCCATTGTTCACACCACCTCACATATATTACTAACTAATAATACGTTGTGTAAACCTTTATAGTGTAAACACTCTAATGGTCTTTTTGCACGTATCGTATTTGTATTCTTATTATAGTCAAATAAATATAGTATCATTTCATCACGTATTTTCGTAATGAAGTCTTCTATACTCATTCTGCGTTCTTCAAATATAATTTCTTTCTTTTCTGACGTTATTCCAGGTAATTTTGTTAGTAATAGTGGATCACCAATTTCAAAGTTTAGTATGAAAAATATTAATGCGTAATCATGTTTCACAACACTTGAAAGGGGAACATATTTATTCATTGGTGTTAGCGTTATCATATCACGAATTATTGAATTCAATGTAAAAATTACTCCTAGGCTGTGTCTGTAATAACGTCCAAGCGCCTCAAAGTTAGTTATGTATCCTTTTTCTATTATCTCTTTTGCAAATCTTCTAAAGTCTTTTGGGTTTCGTACAAAGTCTCTATTATATAGTAAATACTCAAAGTGTAAAAATGGTGTCATATCGTGTATCCATCCTAGTTCGTCCCTAAGAAACATATACGTAAGTGCTTCTGCTAAGAATTCAAATGTAGACATCTTTGAGACAAATTGCAAATTAATATGTGGATTCCACAATTGTGTCAATGTTATTGCGTGTGCTGTTTCATGAATCAAAAAAGGCAACTTTAATAGAGGTAGTGTTTCTTCGTTCACAACAATTGCCTCTTTTCCACGTGTCATTTTTACTATTACTTTGTTATTCTTTACGTCTCCTATTGTCGCATTTAGAATACTATCCGTTACTGTCTTAACATTCACTTCAAGTTTTCCATCTTTATTTCTTTTCAAATCAAAATCTATATCGATCCCACTAAACATTCTTTCAAATTCATCTAAATCTAATTCGAAATATTTGTATTGGTTACCTATTGTTATCGTGAAGTTTCCATTTCCTAAATAATAGTGTCTTAGATACACATTCTCAGACTTTAACCCAAACTCTGTATCAAGATATTCAAGGAACCGTTTCACTACTAATTTTGTCAATTCTTCATTATTCGAAAGAATAGGTTCTAGTAATTTTGGATGTTTTTCTTCTATGTATTCTTTCAATGCAACGTAATAATCATTTGTAACGTAATAACCTTCTACTTGTGGTAAATAGAACTGTTTTTGAATTATTGATGGAATCTCGATTATCACGATTTTCACCCAAGTGTTAATTTCGAGTGTTACTATTTAAACTTTACGGATTTAGATGAAAATGAGATAAGAAGAGCAAGTAAATAAATCATTCACCATAGAGAACAACGTGAATATCCTTAATAAGTTTCTTAAGTTCTTCGAGTTCTGATTTCATTTCAGAATAACCTTTGAGTTCCTCTTTAAGTGATTCAACCTCTTCCTTATATGATTGCATCATTTCCTTAATTTCTTGTATCTCATCAATAACACTCTTAACTTCATTGATGTCTCCTATAGTAGATTTTATTTCATTAATTTCCATTGTTATTTCTTCGACTTTTTCAGAAAGTTCTTCTACAGGTGTCATATCAACTTGAATTTCCATTTCTTTTAGTTCTTCTAATTTTTCAGTTAGGTCGTTCATATTAGTATAAAGCGCATTTAATTGTTCAGCAACTGTTGATAATTCTGTGTATAATCCTGAGAGCGTATTTCCAAGTGACATTACCTCATCACGTGTTTTCGTAACATTACTCTCAATGTCGTCTAGTCTTGAGAGTTTTGATTCAATTCTTTCATTAAGTTTTTCTGTTAGTTCTTCTATTGACCTTGATAATTGAAGGTTAATATTCTGTGGGTCAAGGTTGTTAATAGACTCTTCAATACTATATAAACTGTTTCTTACATTATCACTAAAGTGGTCAAGTGCTTCAAGAAGATTATTTATTGAATTTTCAACACGCTCTATAGAAACTTTTAGTTCTGAAATTGGTGCAAGTGATTCATTTATTGACGTTATGATATGTGATTCAATTGTATTTAAGAGTGGTTTTATTTGTTCAGGATCACTCTTTGCAAGGATATCATCAAGTTTAAATGATATTTGTCCCATATGTCTCTCCATAATCTCGTCAACAACATCATAAATTATTTTCTTTAATTCTTCTTGTGTGACACCTTTCTTTACAGGTGGTCTCGCTGGAGTCATATTAATATCTGGAGTTTTCTTTGGTGCCCCTTCTTTAGATGGTTTCTTCTTCTTACCTTTACTCTTTTTCCCTCCAAACAATGGCATAATCTTCACCACAATTTATAATACGCTACTTATTTTAAATACTTAAATTATGAAGAATACAAAAAAGGAAAAGTTAAGCAATATTATATCTTAATTCCAGAATCAAGATCAATATTCCTCATAACTTCTTTAATCTTATTTTTCTGTTCGTTTTCTTTGTTACCTATTTTATTTACACTTTTTGATAACTCATTTTTACTACTTACATTCAAATATTTTGTTATTGTATCAGCATTTGGAACAGAACGTAATAATATCGCAACCTTATGCGCAATATATGCTGGTACTAATTCTTTTCCGTTAATCTTTATAACTTCATTTTTACCACGACGATACTTTATGACAATACCATACTCATTATATTTATCAATCCAAACCGAGTAACTTTCATCCTTTTTCCTATTAATCACAAGTAATTCTAATTCAAAATCTTCAGGAGATAGTTCTTCACTTATTTTTTCTTTGTTATTGAGAATATTTGTCAATGCAAGAAAATGAGATTGAATTAATGGATCTTCATAGATAGACTCTTCAGTCTCTTCACTTTCCTTATTACGTATATACGAAATTAACTCCACAATATTGGTCGTCGGGATTTTGCCTTTTTTATACAATTTTTCCAAACCAAATTTTACTCCAGCAATAAAAATAACAATAATTATTATTAATTTCAATATCCAAATATTACCCCAAAGAGAGGATATTGGATGATAATAGTATTTGCCACCAACAATTATAGCATACTTAGCACTTATTGACTTTTCAGAGTATGGTTGTATTGTTTCAACTTTTTTTACTATCATTTTACTCGGTTCTAATAAGTACACTTTTACGGGATCATTAAATGTCTGAATAATATATTTTTTATTTTTATCATCATATACAACATTTACCCTAATTTCATTTGGTACGTGCACATAAAATGTGTCATAAATAGTATTATCAGATTTCATAACAAGTTTATAAGTTCCACTAGTTAACTGAAGTTTATTAACACTAATAGAATTACCATTAACATATAAGTCAAAAATATTTGTTATATCTCCTACTTGCGTTGAAAACATTATCATCCCATCAACAACATCAACATTAATAAGCCTATCGAGTTTTATAAATCCAATTACCTGATCATAATAGTAAACTCTAAGTATTTTTGGCCGTATTATGTTATGAAATATTGTAACATCATTAGTTATCACGTAAATAACTCTTAACTTATTTTGATCATCCAGATAGTATTTTAATTGTAATTGTTTTTCTATATCGTTATCATAATAAGTAATCTTAATTGGAACACCCTTTGGTGCTATAATATTAAGTTCATCATTTATTCCTAATTCTGTATCTCCTTGAATCATACTCTTTAAGGAGTATATCGTTCTTTTAGCGTCGAAACTTATTTCTTTAAAACCACCATATGGTTTCCACACTACAATACGAATAACATTATCATTTTTATCAATCGTTACGACATCCTCGTTTGTTGAGAATACACGTGTAATAACCTTTGATGATGTCTCTATTGTTACTATTACGTTACCTTCTCCATACTTAATCATATCAATATAGGTAACGTCGGGTGTTCTTATTATTGTTGCATTAATTTTTGTTGTAACATCATTAAATTCCCAATTAATTTCAGAACCAAAATTCTGTAATTTTGTATAATTAGATGATAACCCAAAAGTTTGTTTTGGGGCTAAAAGAACGCTAAATTTATCTTTTTTAACAACATAAACTTTTACAACTCCACTTTGTGATAGAGAATAATAAGAAGTAACATTGAACCCCATAATATTCATATCATTAATAAAAGTATCCTCATTAATTTTTCCAGTCAATAGTTTATAATACATACTATACACGTATTCAATATTATTTTTGTATGTTGATGCTACTGAAAGTAATTCATTTGATTGTAGATATGAATTTTCAACAATTTTTATAGTATTGTTGTGCACTTGAACTTGAGATCCAATATTTAGTGTATCAAAACCTATTTTCTCAGGTAAGTTTGGTGATTGAACAATCACAAATATCATTAATAATAATCCGATATAATTTTTCATTAACACTCCCACCATATTGAAACCATTGATATTCTTAAAAACGATTAAAATTAAAATATATAATACTAAGAACAAAACAAATATTATCTATTATAAATATTTCTATTTAGTTGAAAAAGAACCTTCTCTCATTTTAATATATCCAAGAAGTTCGAGTAGTAATGATACTATAATTAAGAAGAACCCAATAAGAACCGGTATTGTAATAAAACCAATAATTAGAAAAAGTTTTGACCACTTAAACTCTATTATTCCTGTTATTTTGAAAAACTCATTCAAATACTTATACTTGAATACTGTTGTAATAATAATACCAATAAGTGTTAACACAACACCAATAATAACTTTTGAAAAATCAATCTTATTATAATTAATATTATTTTGCTCAAGATACACTTTTGTGTGTTCCGATAAAAACATATTTTGATTATCAACTATTGCTGGTAATACACCAAATACAAACACAATCACTCCAATAAATGAAACTAATATCCCCAAATAAGTGGCAAGGAAATAGTTCCAAAAGTTATTATACTCTCTAATCTCATAAACTCCAATTGCAAAAACTATAAACCCAATAACGCTCATTGGTAAACTAACATACGGAATAAATAACCCTAATAAACTTAGTATCATTCCAACAATTAATAGTTTTCTTGCTTTTGCGAACGACAATTACCTCACCTATAAAATAAGAAAATATAAAATATTTAAGATATCAAATCATTGTAGTATCTATAACTGTTTTTGATAAGGGATCAAGAAGTTGATACTTTGGAGTAAATATACTCTTACAATCCATCGGTAAATCGTTATATGACTTATAGATTTTCATCTCCCCATTAGTTGGGCAAATATAGTATTTATTTCCATAATTATCATAATATAATCCACCTAATAACTCAACATTTGAAACTATGTTATTATCAATACTACTAAATACTACATGACCCAAAAATATTATCTTTCCTTGTTCATTGTATATATACAATACATAACCAGAGTATGTTGAAAATGTTTCATCTGATAAGTATATTGCTGATGATTTTGATAAGTCAACATTTATCGTTGTTTTATTATCTATTTTTATTGTAAATGGCTCACTCTTTGTTAAAAAGGACAAGAGTTCCCTATTAGTTATTTTGTAATACACTCGGTTTGGCGTTACTGTTAGCGAATTAATAAAATTTGTTTTAGCATCGATCATCCATGATTTCATTTTTATATCAAGCCTCGGAATATTATTAGACACCTGACTCACTATAGTATTTGGATAAACTACATATAATGGCACTAAGAATTTATTATACGCAAATATTAACCCAGCAATCGATACAATAACTAATATAATACCAACATACAATGTTGGTGAAATCCTTTTTATTTGTTTTGTATTTTTACTACGAACTCTCTTTTTAACAACATTTTTCTTTTTAGTCCTCTTTTTTGTACGTCTCGTCAATAATTATCCCAAATAATAAATACTAACTATTGTTTAAATTTGGTAATCACAACACAATTAAATATCTATTTATTTTAATCAAAATGGTGTTATCAAATGAATATTATAGTTAAAAAACCGTCATTTATGATTCGTCGTTTTCTCAAACTTATTAAACATTTAGCAAAAAATGGATACATAGACACTCTTGGAATACAAATCAAACCAGATGAGTATGGAGGATACAAATTATTAATAATTGGTGAAACAAACTTTTCAGTCTATAGTGATCTACTTCTAGAAGTTAATGATATTATAGCGAACGACATCGAACCATTTGGAATAATAGTAAATGCTAAATCAATAAATGGCAATCCAGATGAACTTATTGATAGTCAAATGGTAATAAATATAAATAATGATGCAATTCATATTGTTGACACATCTGGTACAACAATATCAATGAATATAATTGATTATGCTAGAAAATCACTACCCCTCATAAAAACAAAGTATGCTGACAGAATATTCAAAGGTTCGCTAGATGAGTTTATAGAATTATATTCAGGTAAAATTCACATCCCCACTCCACTATTAACAGGAATAATATACGCGTCTGAAGGTGTAAATCCTTTAGTAAAAGTTTATAAATATGATAGTGGCGAGATTTATATTAAAATGTTTAGCACTCATAAACATATTTCCTATACAATCAGAATTGTTTATTAATTTCCTTATTTTTTATATATAAAAAAATTAAATTAAGAAAGTCATTTTCTTGATAATTTACTAACAATAAAGATTGCTATTGCTTAAAAGTAGAAATATAGTAATGCCGCATATATTAAGAATACTATTACGAATGCAACCGTTTGTTGAAGGAAAGTAAATCCTGTAAACGCGGCACGAAGTTGTGTACTAAATAATCCACCAAGTATTGTTACTGGTAAGAGTAAAACCCATCTAACAATAACATTTGATACTATTTCTTTAAACGTTAATCGTTGGTCTGCTAGTATTGATGTTGTTGTAGTTGATACCGTATATATGAATGCAAGTAGGACAGCAAAAAACATAATAACCTTTTTTGTAGTACTTGATAGTTCAGTCATTATACCACCATTAACTTTAATTAAAATCTATGTTTAAATCAGCAGATATTGTAATTTCAAAGAAAAAAAAAAAACGTCATTTCAAATCATAATAAAATTAATAAGAAGAAATAGAGAGAACATCAGAATTCCTCTTCCTCCTCTTCAAATTCTTCTCCTTCTTCCTCTTCCCATTCACCTTCTTCCTCTGAACCTCCTTCTTTCTTCTTTTTAAGCATTAGCATTACGGCGAGAACAATGACTAGCGCACCAAGGCCAAGGAATATCATTGGATTAACTTTCTTGGTTGTTGTAGCAGTAGCGGTACCGTTAGTTGTTACACCAGTTGTAGCACCACCAGTATTTTGTGAAACTATCTTACTATTAATATTGTCAACTTTTGATGATAAGGCGTTGAGTGATTTTTGTATTGTATCAAGTTGTGTCTTGAGGTCGTTAATAACTTGTTTATCACCAGCACCGGAGTTCATTAATTCGAGTTCAATCTTTGAGAGTAAGATATTTGCTTCAGTTATTTCTGAGTTTGCTTGAGATATATATGCCATAACTGCTATAATCTTTTCGTCACTAGTACTATATGAGTTATCAACAACATTAAGGAGTGTGTCCGAAATTGACTCAAGGTCTTGTTTGATTTGTGTTAACCTGGCAATATCATTGCTTACGACTGATGTTCCATTGTTCTGTGCAAGTTGTGCGTTTATCTCTTGTATCTTTCCATCAAGGTATTGGGTGTATCCACTAAGGTATACAATGTAATTATCTGCAAGTATTGAGTTGACGTTAACTTGTGATGAACCTGTATTTCCTCCTTGTGAGAGAAGTTGGACTATTGTATCAAGTGTAGTCTTCATATTGTCAACATTTGTTGATAATTGTTGCATTGATGATGTTAGTTCTTGTAGTTGTTGTCCGAGGGTTGTAATACTTTGTGATATACTTCCAATATCTTGTGACATTTGAACTTGACCATTCTTAAGGTCATTGAGCATATTTATTATCTCAGTCATATTAACTTCTACGTTAACTGGTTCGTTGTTATTGGTACCGTTTTCAACTATACCCTTAAGTTCAAGGACTAATTGTTTGAGGTTTGATATTTCATTGTTAGTTTGAACGAGTGCGGTTGCAAGGTTTTCTAGTTCTGCGTTATTTATGTGAGTTGTTTGGTTTATTTCTTTGAGATACTTAAGTATTGAGTCAACTTTTGCTGTGAGTGGGTCGGTGTACTTGTACCTAACAATTATTGTTCTCTTGACGCCCGCTGGGAGAGTTGCGTTGTGGTAAAGTTCAATTGTAACTGAGTAGTTGTTTGATGACGCAACTGCTTTTACGTAATCTGATGGAATTACTGATAGTGAGTCTTGAATTTGTGATAATGCACTTGCTGGAGCAACGTTAGTGATGTTAATATAACCGGGTCCAAGGTCTACGTTGTTAGTGTTGTTAAGGTAGACGTAATACATATAGTCGCTATCACTAAGTTGTATTCTCTCACTAATATTTACAACTGGTTTGAGGTGAACCGCAAAGTAGAAGGTCTTCTTACCTGGAACATATATGTTTCCACTTTCGAATTCACCAAGGAGTGTAACTATTGTAACATTGTGTGATGACTCGTTTATGGTTATTGTGGTATATGGATCGTATGACTCAATTGGTGTACCGTTTTCGTTAACTAATTCAATCTTAGTTATTTCTGAGTATGATGGAACAAATGATGCAATAACGTAGTGTGGCATTAGAACTGATTGTAATTTTGAACCGTCGAATGGTGAGTAGTCTCCTTCATTAAGGGTATCAAAGAGGTTTCTAACTGTTATTGTATCTCCGGAAGCATTTATTGCTAGAACTTGTAATCTCATTATTGAGTGGAAGTCATCGGGAACGACCATATCGTGCGTATCATATAACGTGAACTTTTGAAGGTCAACGTTATCACCAGCAATATCAATTATAACTGTATCATAGACGCCATGTGTTGTTGTATCTATTACCCAAAAGACTATACTAACACCAAGGTCACTAAATGTTACAACACCTTTCTTCCATACGCCTGACTGTGAAAGTGGGACACCTGCAGGAACTTCAAGTGAGTTAGTAACGTTTGTTGAAGTGTTAACAACCATTATGTATCCACCATCAGTTGTGTTGGAAACTGATATTACACCAGATGCTGAAGCATTGTCAAATTTGAATGTGTTTACGTAGTTACCGGATGCATCTCTAAGAACATATGGGTGTTTTATCGTGTTTTCAATGGTGTAGTTTATTATTATTACTGGGTCATAATAGTTGTTAATTACTTTAATTTTGTCTGGCCCGTAAACGTTGAATCCAGTTGTGTCAGGAGTTGTTGCATCGTTTGGAATATTAACTGCACTTGCAAATGGTGTTACAACTGATACTATGGCAAGGAATATTATGAACATAATTCGCCTATCCATTGGATTCACCATTTAAGTGTAACCTTTATCTAATTTAAATACAAACAGAATGAACTTATATGTCGTTTGTTTATTCTATTCATTTAAGATTTAGTAGCAATAATTTATGTGGGATAAACACTATGGCAAATATAAAAATTTTATTATCCAATGGTAATGAATTTAACTTTGTTATAGAGGATGAAATTGCTCTCGAAATCATTGAGCAATTGAGAATTCTCTCAAAATGGAAAATAAAGGAGTTTGAATTTAGACCAATAAAATCAAAAGATGGTAAAATAAACTTAATAATGATAATAAACAAACTACCATTATACTTTATAGTTGACTCATTTAATAATATGAATGAAATTGAGGAATTCATTAAAATGCTAAAATCAGATCCTTATAAGAATATTTTCAAATATGTTATAATTGAAAATCTAAAAAAGAACAATACACCATTTATTTACCCAGAAATAGTAAAGTATTTTAAAGATTATATTATTAAAATTGGTGATACTTATATTCCAAAACCAGAATTTTTTGATAATGAATTACTAAGAATTCTAAAAGCAAACAAAGATAAAATTGTCCACGTAAAACGTACAGAAATTCCAGATGTTAGACCAGGTGTTCTTGGCTCAATGGTTCGTAAAGGTGCAATTCAATTTAAACGCCAATCAGATACAACATACTATTATCCATTAATCCCAGATAAGAAGTTAAACAAGAGAGAAATAGAAACATATAATAGAATTAAAAGTATATATAATGAAAAACTAAATAAATATAATAACATCATTAGTGAAATCGAAAAAAGATTATCACACAACTCTAACAAAAGGTGAATGTGCAATTATAATTTCATCCTTTTCTTTAAACTTTTCGTATAATTGTGGTAACTTTTCTGAAATAATTTTCTTGTCGAATGATTGGACATAGATACTACCCTTAATGTTATCAAAAACAAAAATTTTTCCACCTATAAAAGAAATTCTAAATATAATATTGCTAGATAACCATTGAGATTCAGCATTTTGTTTAATGTTTTCATCTGATACCAAGAACTCAACATCCAAATTTGATACTTGTTTTGCGATATCTTCATACTCATTAATTTGCGGAATTAACGAAATAGTTTCTGGAAGAAGTAATTGTGATTTATTAACAAGGTATTCGTATGTATGTCTTACGATCTTTTCGATTACATCATTAGGAATAACGTTGTTTGTTCTAACTACATAACCCGATTCTACAGTATAGAACATAAAGAAAGGTGTTTTAACTCGTGTAGTTATTATATTGCTATCTTTATTTCCAATGAATAAGTATTCAGTTAGTTCTCTATCAAGTTCACCATAAGCACCATAATTGATATTAAGTTGCCCTACGCTTTCCTTTGGAATGTTTACACTTGAAAATGCTGTTTGATAATAGAATTTTTTTCTTAGAAAAACCCCTTCTATTGCATCTCCAGATTTTAGTAATTCTATAGGATTGTTTAATTTATCTTTTAGTGATAATAGTTTCTCCGCATTATCTGTTGATGTTATTGGAATAGGAATAAAATTGTCTTCAGGGACAATTATTCTCTTTTTTGCCATATTATACAATGATAATATTATATTGTCTTTTGAACATTCTATTGCTATTTCAATAGCATCTTTATATTCAATTAAATCTTTACGTTTTGGTGTCTTATTTAATGCCAATAACATTAAGTTTAAAGCAATTTCTGAGACTGCATCTTTTGCTGATATATTTACAAATCTTATTGTATCATCATCTCTTAGTTTCATTATATACCCTTCTTCATCCTCATCGATGTTTTCTATAATATCTTCACCAGTAATTACATAGAAATCTTTGTATTTTTTATAAGGGTATTCCTTATCAGACTTAAATAGTATAATACCTAACTCTTCCATACTCTCACCATATATAAAAGTTCTAAAACATCTTATAAACTTTTTGCATATTCATAATAATATTGAAAAGAAGAACATAATTTCTATCATAACATTTGTTGGATCTCAATTGGTTTTATTTTAACGGTTTTACCATCTTTCGAAACAAATACCTTGAAAACATAGTACTCTAATGGTGTAAGTTTGAATCCAATCTCTAGTATCCATCCTGCCTTTGATTTTTTACGTGTTTTCAAAGGTTTTGGCCCACTTATAAGTTTGTAATTCTGTGGATCATTAATTTTCATAGGATCTGACGCTATTTGTTCAAACATAATAAATTTTGATAATTCACGTAGGGCTATTAAAATTACATCACGTTTAGATCTAATTTTTATTTCTCCAATATCTTCTATACTTCCAATATTTAATAGACTTGCAATATCATCTTTTTCAAACTTCACTTCATTTGGATTTTGTAAAGCATGTTCAACACTCCTTATTGTACTATTATCAATAAAAACTATATTTCCTGTTTCATCAACAACTACTCCTCCTTCTTCAATTTCTGAAATTGATGATTTACGGTTTGAACTTTCTCCATAATATTCTTCTCCTTCTTCACTACCAACTATTATTTCTTTAACACCTGACGAAAGTAAGTTTATTTTAGATTTTTGTTTTGCTTTATCTATTGATGACTTTCTCACCGTTGTTTTTGATAATGATTTTATTTTAGGTCTAGGTGTTTCACCAAGTTTTATTCTAGGTGATGAACTTTGAATTGTCTTTTCTTCACGTTGTTGTGTACTCTGTATGATTGTCTGTGTACTATATGGAAGTAACATATCGTAAATGTATATGCCAATATTATATAGTAATGTCAACAACAATAAATTGATTATTAGTACTAAATACTCTGCTGGTAAAAAACTTATTATATAATAAAAGATCATAACTATGTAGTGTATTGTTAGTAATTTATCTATTAATGCTTTTGTTAGGTACGTAGATGAAACCATTAACACAACTATAAATGTGATAGTATAACCTAGAGCCGATAAAAAGTCAACTCGTTTAACTGAATTGATGAACACTACAATAAATAATATGAAATATACTATTAATACAATTAACAATGACCCAATCAACTTTATTCCCACAATTCTTATATTTTCATTTGTTTAAAACCTAATCTTCTCATTTTATAGTTACACTCATTTAAATGTATTTTAATAGTGTGACATTTAATGTTTAAAAATAAGTATTGTATTTGCTACTTTCGGTGTCTATATGGAAGAAGATGTCCCAGTAAATGTCTTTGTTATATATAGTAATCCAAATGAAGTTATTGATTATGTTAAAGAACTAACAGGTGTTAATTCAAATACTATAATACTCTCATCACCAGGTATTGAAATATTTACAACTATTGGAGAATTTTACTCTGTAATAATACTCAATAGTCAAGTTGGAGCAGAATTCATTTCATATCTCCCAGTATATGTTATTTTTGACAAAAAGAAAATAAACGAAGTTTCCGAAGAATTACTATACTCACTTTTAACAAGACATATGAGTATGAATATCGTTATTAATGAAGTTAATTACGTTGATAAAAAGGTTGTTAATGAAGTTATAAAACCATTAATTAATGAGTTCACGATATCATCAAATACTCCAATAACAATAATTGAAGAAAAACTAATTACAATATATCCAGATGGTTCTAAGCGTGTTCAATCCAAATCAGAAGTATCAAACTCGGAAGTTACATCAAGACTAATGGAACTCTTAATATCTAAGAAGTCACAGTCAAAGTCAGACTCTATGAAAACATATTTTTAAACACTTTTTCTTGCCTTTTTTAATGGTGATTGTATGGAATGTTGGAAATATAAAATAAACCAACAACAGATAATTAATACTATACTACGATTATTGAAATCACGTAAATCGGTAACTTCAATTGACGTTGCACGTTCACTTGGAGTTCCAATAGAATGTCTTGTTCTTCACGAAGTTACTATTGATACTATATTACTTTCATATGGTATTAAAACAACAAAAATAAAATATTGTCCTAAATGTAAAAAAAGTTACACAAACACCTCACTAAAAGTTTGTCCTGTCCACCCAGATCAAAGACTAATTCCTATCAATAAATATGAAAAATAAACACCGTAATCTTTTTATATTTTCATAAATCACATATTACGGGTGTACGAAAAATGATTATAGTAAAGAATAACGATATGATCGCAGTTTATAGGGAAAACAAAAATGAAAAATTCCCAAAGAAAATAAAAATTAAAGATGGTATTTGGATTTATAGAAACAAACAATTACAAAAAGCAAACCCTAATGATTTGTATAATTTTGTCGAAAATGTATTTCTTGAAGATTAAATCTTATTTTTTATAAGTGATTTATCAATTCAAGATTATAATACACAATAATTTCTCTTAAATTTTTAGCATTAACAAATCTAACTATGTATTCACCACGATAATAACCACAATTATTTACTCTAACATTAAACCTTAATCTACCCTCATATACTGTATCTGAAATTTGCTTAGCATAAACCTTGTAAGTATTTCTACTATTATCATCATATATTACAATATAAACATTTGTGTCACTACCATACGCACGTACGTATAAATTAATATTATACTTTTCTTTAAGAGGTTTTATTATCACGTTTGATCCAGTCGAATACGGACTAATTGTATAGTTACCACGAATAAAAAAGTCACATTTAGAGTCACCAAAATACTTTGACGTAGAATTCTTAACGTTTGTTAATGTCTCTGACGTTTTACTAACAAAAACATTGGTAACTGCGACATATAATCCCATTAATAGTATAACAACCATCAATAACTTAACTATTGTAACGCCAATTTCACTAAATGTCAATTCATCCCCACCTCCTTATTAGTATATTCTCATTTTGTGTACACACATACATAAATTGAGGTGGACATACTCCAACATAAACTATTAATCCATCGTTGTCTCTACGAACAATTACATCATAAGCGAATGTTGTTGTACTTACGTCTAACTTCACAGTTACTTTTCCTATAATAACATTTCGAACATCACTAACTAAGTCCTGAATATTAATTAAACCGTACTTTTTGAACTCATATGTATTATTCGTAAAATAAACAACTGTTTTATGTGCCTGTATTTTTGTTGTAAATGTAATAATTAAGTGATCACTAAACAACATTACATTATAGTAAACATCATATGTTTTATCACCATCTTTTCCACGCCCAACACGAACAAAATCTGTATAGCAAGGTAGTCTCGATGGGTATGCTATATAAATCATTCCTCTATTTATTTGTGCTGGACACTTTCCTAATGATTGTATTTCACTAAGATATCCCCTAGGTGCAACCATAGATAAATTGTATCCAGATGACTCCGAGTAAATGTTCTCCATACTTTTACCATATGTTTTCGTAACATTTTTCGCAATTATTGATTTTCCCGTTAGAAAGCCCATCTCGTATGCGTATATAGTAACTATTAGTATAACTGCAACTATTATAATAACAATACTATACCCAACATTTGATAACACTAACAACCCCAAAAGAATATAAAAATAAAATGTTTAAAATTCATTAAATTATATTCGCTATTATTACTAGTAACAATGCAAGAACACCAAATAGTGATGTTATTTTTGCCGATAATATTGCTAAATCCATTACGTCTTCATACGTCGGCCTTTTCATTAATTTAAACAATAATTTTGAACCATCCACAAAACCTAGATTTTTCTCTTGCTTCATCTCATCACCATCATAATAGAAAAGAGAACTAATATAAAAATATTAAAATTCAAAGAGGTGGAAAATTACCAGGAACAATATTATTCACATAGTCATAGATTGGCTTAAGTGGTTCAATGTTAACAAACAAGAATGTTTGAAGTACCATCATAACGAGTATCAGTACTAATACTGATCCAATCATTATAGCAATCCACGAATCGTATGCCTCAAAGAATGATCTATTAGCACCTTGAATACCACCAGTAGTTACTCTTACACCATCAGTTACAAACTTTGATACATTTTGTCCTTTAACCGTAACACCATATAGCAATAGTGATATCAACGATGTCACAAGAACTAATACTGGTGTAAATCCATATGTAATATTGAATTGTGGAATTTCAATTCTATAGAGGAAAAATCTCTCAATACTATATAGTACCTTAGCATCTATCATTCCATATTGATAAAGAATAATCGGTGTAAGTGTTAATAGTGCTGATATCAACATTGCATAACTAATCATAAGTGTTAGTTCTGCATGTGTTGTAAAGTATTGTGTATTCCTATAGAATCTAAGTATTACAACTGTTGTAAATGCAATAACAATACCCATTATAAAGTAACTCACAATAAGATTAGTCATATAAGCACTCATATCTGCTAATAAGATTAGAATTATTGTTACTGCAAAACCAAATAGTAATGATTCCCACCACTTCTTGAGGAACTTTAACTGAGACATTTTAAATTTGTCGTCTTCCACTTACATCACCACTTTTTTTATAAAACTATTATAACTTAAATAAGTTTCAAAAAATATTAAAAGTGAATAATACCACTCAAAATAATTAAGATTCAATAAGTTCATAAAAACTACTTAAACTAACATTTTCACCATAATCAACACCAAATTTACCCGTATTATCTAAGTAATATAACGGAATAGGTTCGCTTGAATTAACAACTATAACAAATAATGCACCTCTTCCGTCATCATTAAGTAATCTTCTCATACTAACAAAATTATTGTTAATATATGGTACATACAAGTTATTAATCGTGTAAAGTGAAACTACTGAAACATTATCTTTGTAATTATAAATTATTGAATATAATTGATAATCTGACAACAATGAATACCGTGTAATATGAGTTGTATTAGACGACAAGTACAATTTCGACGGGTAAATTGTATATGCAAGTGTTTGACCTGTTATATTATAGTACGATTTGGGTATTTTACCATAAGTATAGACAACTCTATATATTGTAGTATTTCCTTGTGGTAACGTGCGTTTAGTTGTTAATAATTTTATTATTTTAGATGGTGTCCAGAATTTAATCTCAACATTTTTCACGATTTTATTACCATACAATTGTTCATTAGTAATATAGCCAGAAACTTCTATTGCTCTAATTGTTCCATCATTTAAAATTATATAAATTGTTGAGTTTGTCAATTTATTAAAGTCGATATCATCTAGTGATGTTACAATGTTAACATCGTAATCCGGCGTATTGTTTACAATATAAACTTTACTAACTATATTATCTGGAATCAAGTAAAATATAGACACTACTTCTGGATTTGATTGAAGAATAGTATTATTCTTAACATAATAATTAACACGAGATATATAAATTAATCTATTGTATGCCATCATATATGAACCACTGTCCATCGTTATTCCATAAATAGTACTAATTTTTTGTGGTAATTCAATAGTTCTCCATAATAATGACTGTTGATCACGTAATATGTTTATTTTGTTTTCAGAATAATAAGATGGTATTGAACCTGATGCAACTTGTATACGTAATAAGTACGTTGAGTATTCTCCAGAAATAGTAATATCATATACTCCATATGGAACTGTGTTCATTTTCCCATAGAACTTATTTACAAAATCCATATATATGTTATTATTTTTAGGCGACAATGGTGTAACCCCAAAAAATTCTTCTGTTGTCATTGTTAAATAATATACTTCGCCCGTTAAAAGTTCTGTAATTTTTACATTTATCTCTCCACTTTTGTTTGCAACAAATAAGAACGAGAAGTACTTGAAGAAGTTTCGTTTATCATATAATTTGTAAGACCTATATGCTTTTCCGTCCCATATTTGAACTTGTCCATTTGAAACTCTTATATATATTGTATTATTTGTAAATTTGTTTAGATATGAAAATTGTGGTGATAACACAACGTTTCCTTTTACATCAATGTTATTATTTGTATCAGGAATTGTTATTGTATTACTATTATTATTGTATGTGTTATTTGGTATTACGACTTTTCCAGTATCGTTTGAATGAGTATTTATATTATTTTCATTGTCAAAGATACATCCTGATGATAAGACTATTAAAGTCAATAATATTGATAATATTACCTCTTTTTGCATAAATTCCCACCAATAAAATAATAAGTAATAAATGTTTAATAATAATCAACTTTAAATTCCTATATAAACTATCATTTCAAGATCATTTTTATTGATTTTGAAATTAACGTATACTGCTTTTGCTCCCTTTAGTAATCCATCGAGATCAATATTACTCATTTTAAACATTTCACTATACAAATATTCTACGTACTGTTTTTCAAATATTGGATTATACAATAGTGCTAAATTTTTGAATGAGATCATCACGCGAAGAATTTTTGTATACTTTACAGTTGGTATTTCTTTACTAAAGTATTTTGGAAGTTTACTATCTATGTTTACTCCATAATTATTACTTAACATAATATTTATCCTATCTCTTATTGGGTTAAAATCTAATATTGTTGCTTCATACTTTTCATTTAATACATCTGATACAGATAGTAAACTTTTTCTTATTTCAACGCTATTCCCTTTCTTTGTAATTTCGTACCAGTAAAGTGTCTTTATATTTCCATTATAAGTTTTCACGAATCCCTCTAAATCCATTGGTGGCAGGTGCTGATCCATAACAAAGTACCATCCACTTATCTCAACAATAGGAACAATATGTCCATCACTTGAACCTTCAATTTCCATTGCATAAACAGTATCGAATCCAGAATCTAATAATAGTGCGAGAATTAATATTGTATAATCACTACAAATACCTTTTCCTCTTTGAATAGTTTCATAAGGTGTTTGAATATAAGCATCCCGACCTTTGATTATTTCAATTCTTCCGGATGGATAGACTTTGTAAACTATTGGTAGTTTCGATTCTTTTCCCTTGTCATACTTAATATTTTTGTCAACAAACTCCAGAATATTCCATACTGTCTGGACTTTTGAAGTCGACTTAAGTTTATTCGCATAAACTTGAACATTCGTTCTATTTTCACCACTTAACATACACTTTAATGCGTAATCAATATCATATCTTGTTAAAATACTATTACAACTTATGTTATTCTCATACATAGAATTCGTTATTTGAACATTAATTTTTGAATACGAAGGTGTTGATACTATATTAGTGTCATCACTAATATAACTTGATACTGTATCCGGTATCTCATATATTGTATCTATCATTTTTTGTAATAAATCTGGGTGTTGAAAATACGAATAAGTTGTAAACCCTATAAAGATTATTAACAATGATAGAAATATTTCAGACTTTTTCACGTGTTATCCCACATATTATTGTATAAAAAAGACTTAAATAATATTCAAAAGTTTTATTTTTAGTAATAGTTCATCAACTATTTTCCTACAAACACCATCAGAAATCGAAATATCCCGTATAGCATCAAAAAGTTCTTGTTCATATTCCTTTAAGTACTCAATACTATCATCGAACGATTGTGTAAACCTAAACGATTCAATATCATTACTTTCTAGGAATGTTTTATAAATCGTTGCAACGTATCCAGATAAATCATCACCAGCATTTATAGCATAATCAATATATGACTCGTGATCAATACAAGTAACTAAGTGTTTCTTCAACTCACTATACACTAGTTCATACATATCATCAATATAAATTTCATCCGAGAAAAACATTACAAATGATAACGGATCGAATGTAAGTAACTTTTTTATTAAAAATTTAACATCTATAACAATTATTGGTTCACTATTTTTTAATATAAACGGTTTTGGTGTTTTTGAAAATAGTTTAACTTCACGAACCATAGGAAAATTTACAACGACCATAGTCTTTTTAACACGATTATTCCTATGAATCGCAACTATATCCGTATCAGGATATTTCTTCTTTATTACTCTTATAGTTTTCTGTACATTCATACATCATCCCCAATATAAAAAGTCAAGATAAAATATATAAAGTTTTCGTTTCATCCACCAAGTCCAGTCCTCTTTAAACAATCATATGTTACCGTTGCCTCACCTTCAATTGACCATTGACAAACTAGTTCGTCGTATACTGTATCTTGTTCTATTGGCGATCCACTAAAACCACTTATAGTACCCTGGGATAAAAAATCAGAGATCTTAGTAACTTTTACATCACCATCAGATGAAAACGTTAATAGTTGACTCATTGATGGCGGAACTTTCAATTCTAAAAAACTCTCTATTGTCATTTTTGCAGGTAACATAATTAATATCAATAACAAACCAGCAATTATTCCAATTAACGCACCAAAACTTGCATATGTTGGTTTAATTGGCATAATACTTCACCTAATATTGTAAGATAATGAAAAAGTTTAAGAATTATTGTGTAGAAATAAAAGATGGTGATACAAATGTCTCATGTATCACGTGTAAAAACAAAATTGAAAAACATAGATAAGAACCTTTTGAAAAGAACATCAGAAATTGTAAGTAAAGAACTCAACGTTAAAGCAAAATACTTACCGAACGCAACAACAAAACGGGGAAGATACGTCACGATAGAGAGTGAATATGGAATACTACTTATAAATAATGAACCAATAGGATTTGTGAAAGTAGGAGATAGTATTGAAATCCGTGCAGATACTTATGTCCTAAGTGAAAATATCATAAACAAAATAGTCGATATATATATCGCAGTAGCAATTGCAGAGGTTGCGAGTGTATTGGGGTATCAAGTGACTGAGTATTCAACATCACAATCATCAGTCAATATGGTAATTATGAGGTGATAAAAATGGAAGGATTCGAAATTCAAATTTCTAATGGAAAAATAACAATAGAGGCAAAAGGTTTCTTTGGCGAAGTTTGCATAACCGAAACAGAAAAAATAATAAAACTTTTAGAACAATTAGGAATAGAAGTGAATCTCGAAGAACTCCAAAAGAAACCTGAATTCTTTATGAGTGTTGGAACAACAAGTAAAAATAAAATAGATGTTTAATATCATAAAACTTCAACATTAACTTCTTCTATTTTATTCTTTTTATTGACAGTAACATAAATAATACCTTGCAAGTCCTCATCAATGAACGTAAACACTTTCTTGTTACCAACATTCTTATATTCAACAAGTTTAGCGTTCGGGAAATATCTTCTAACATAGTCTGTAACAATAACTTTTAGAATTTCGATAGAGTTGATATATCTATATACTATAATAACAATTATACTCATTAAAAGAATACTAATGTAAATTAATGAGTGCAATAATTTTATTATTAATGATTGCTTTATTACGTAAAATTGCTTCTTCATTATTAATATCCCGGTTGTTTTATCATAAACATAAATAGTGTGATTTCCTTCACTAAGTTGAGGTAATTTCAATAACATCTGTTCATTATCAACGTCATATTTGTAAATGTCATCAATAACTACTCTAATCGGATAAAAAGGCCTAACATTTACATATAAATAAATACTTGTATAATCGGAGTATAATTCATTAGATGACTTAATATCATTAACAGAATCAAGATCGACAATAGATAATTTAACAATATAAGGAACGCTTGGATATAACGTAACAATATAATTAAGATACCTACAAGTTATAGGTTCAAGACTATTAATTACTGGTTTAACTACAAATCCACTCTGAGTATACTTAGTCATAACTGGCACGTTACACGAAATTTTATTACGTATGAATACTCCATGAAAACTTACCATTAAATTGTAAATATTCTCAATCTTAGAATATGTAACATTATAAATTATATTATTACTACCTTCCACCTCAATCCCATCAACTAAGAGTTCAAACGGTATACCAACATAAATCTTAATTGTATTCCCAAATATCTCTTTATTATCAATTGGAATAGATTTGTTGTTTATAACAACATAACTCAAACTATTGTAATACAACACCATATCAGTTAACTTGTCCTTCGGATAGTACATTTCAAGTTCAACTTTTGAAACATTTGACGCTAAATCATTAGATATCAAATTTACAGTAACTCGTGTTGGTTTAATTTTATTATATGACGATAACTTGTATACTAAATTAAATTTATCAAATTTTACTGTTATAATACCTCCAGGAACAAAATTCTCTAGTTTAGTTTTCGATGAAACATAAACGTAAACGTATGATCCATTGTAACTAGTCACATTAAGTGCTTTGATAATCTCATTAACAACAGATAACGGTAACATATCTTTGAATTGAATCTTTAATAATGCATCGTAATTAACGATTCCGTTCTCAATACTAGTAACTCGTATAGACGATACCTCAACAGATTTAAACACGTTAAGTTCATTTGTTAAGTCTGTTTCACCATTAAAATATAATGTAAACTCTTTATTCAAATACTTATTTGGAACTGTTACTATTATACGATTATGATCTATACTCCACAATACTGAAATACCGTATATGTTATTATTTTCCCTAACTTCTGCTATTAACGTACCTAATAATTTTACAGCACTACTAATATCTAATGAAATATTTCCCAAATCAAAATAAATATTAGTTGCCGTAGGACTATAAATAACTTTCTCGATCTTAATATTATTGTTCTTATAATTATAATCAAACTCAAAATCAAGTTGTGGAAGTATTAATCGTTCAGATGTAATCCTAATTATTAACGTATTATTATCAATTTCAATAAATTGAGAAGAAGCATAATACTTTTTAACAAGATTAATCACACTTTGTGTATCATTTGTCCTAATAACATAATTATATTCAGTTATATCAGTTTTAAACGTAAATAACTTCTCAATTTTAGATACAACGATTGATGAAACCGGAATTTCAATACTTGAAAATACTACTTTATCACCATTCAAAATAAATAAGTTACTACGAAACTCAACACCATATCTATCAACATAACTACCTACAACATACATATCACCATCAACTAAATAATACTTATTACCAATTAAGTTCTGAGCTATCAATGTTTTTGAATCAATATTATAAATAAACTTTATCGACAACGGATATAAGTGTTTAATATTTGTATATTGTGAATATAAAATATTGTTAGTTTTTGAGATAATTCCAATTCCTGGTTCAATTAAATATGGTATAGCATTATACTCTCCAAATTTCAAATAATTAATACTCGAATTACTACGAACGTAAACAATATTGGGTCTATCTGATTTTATAATAGTTAGATTAGTACCAATAATATCAGTCCTCGATAATGTATCATTAACAAGTTTTACATCCAACGAGACAACATTAACAACAAAATTATCACTAATTGAAAGTAAGTAAGGAGACCAATTATTAAATGAATGGACTTGTAATGGAATAAATAAAATTGGCATTGGATCATACTCACCCATTGGTTTAAAGTTAGTTGGGTCAAATGGAATCCATTGACCACCAATCTTAACCATTAGTATTTGGTGTGGAACAAATTCATAATCACCCCTATTTGTTCTAGAACCTGTAAAAGCAAATCCATTCACGTATACAATATCATTAATTCCCGCATACTTTAACATATACGCCATAACACGACTATAATCATTACAAACACCACGTCTACTCTCCCAAACATAACTAATATCACGCTTTGACTGAACAGATGATGAATATTGCATATAATTACTCGTAAATAATAGAGTACGATAAACAAAATCATATTCAGATGGTGACGTTTCTGCTATTGCTTTAGTATATTCTTTCATAGAATACGGGATATTCAATGTATCATTATATTTAGGAGTGAACATTACATATTTTTGTGGAAACGCCTTATGATAAGTAACCTTAAATGTCATTGTTAAACTAACATCAGTTTTGCTTACATTAACAAGTTCAACAGATAAATATGGTGAAACAACTGAATAATCAAACATTGCTCTTACTATATCATCAACATTATACTGACTTATTGACTCATTATAAAAAGTAACCTCTGCAACTAGAGTGTATGAATCAACTTTATGTTGTCTAAAATATTGAATAATTTGATCAGGTGTTATTTCCTGGGCATTAACAAATGGTAATACAATAAACACTAATAAAACGATAAATATTATCTTTCGCATATCATAACCCATTATTAATACATTCACGCATATTTAAAATACAAACAAATTCACAAAATCATTTAACAATCTCAATATTTACGTCAAAGTATCCATACTCCGATGATGATAGAGGATCAATACGTTGAATAATGATTCTAACAGTTGCTTGAGCATTTGTCGTAAATTTACCTAATGAAATAACATTTTTAGAATTACAAATTTTATTAAGTTCCATACCATTAACCCTAACTTTATAAATCATAGTCCTTGGTTCAATCTTATTATTTTTCTCATTAATAACTTGTAAATCCACTTTATACTCCTTATCTAAAGGAAACTTTATAGTAATAGGTTGTATATCCGATGTAGATGGAACAAACGCCAATAATATCTCATCATCATTACATGTTATAAAATACTCACCAGGAATAACATTAATAGTTATTGTAGTAGATGATTCTTTAATACTTGTACTCAATGTAACACGCGTAAAAGTAGAAACTATAGCATCGTTAATCCTATTTAATGACGTTTGAACAACACTAACATCACCAATACCTTTAGCGCTATTTATAGTTTTCAATGCGACATACAACGTAACCAAAATAAATAAAAGAAACATCAAAATCAACATAATACTTAATGTCGACTCATACACATTAAACCCATATAGTAAATAAAATAGAAAAATTTAAATAGAATTCAAGAAAGATCAGGAGTGACCTTTATAATATAAACTTTCTTACCAACAAGTTCATTGAGTTTACTAACTTTAGAACCATCAAATTCTGCATTATTACTACCTACCACAATAACAAATTGAGCGTTCTTTAGTGTCTTTCCACTAACTGTTGCAGTTCCATCTGAAAGTACCTTTAACACCTTTATAACTGTAGTTGGATCATACGTTGAAGGTATACTAAATGTTGAACCATCTTGGAGTTTAATTGTTTCAAGTTTAACCCATGATTTTCCATCTGTTGAGTAAAGTATTGTCATTTTTGCACCTTTTGCTCTATTGAGTGCATCAGAAAGTGAAACTTGTTCAATGTGAGTATCTGGAGAACCTAAATCAGCAACACCGCCATCTTGAACTATTGTCTCAAACAAGGTGACTTGCTTAGTTTGAAATGTTGTCACATCGATCTGGTTTAGTAATTTGTTTGTCATTTCACTTGCACCTTGTGATACTTTACCAATTTGTTGTACACCAGAATTACCTTGTGAGTTCATATAATATGCAATACCAAGAATTATGGCTATAGCAACAATTAACATAACAAGTTCTGTTCCAATTCCAGATATTCCTCCCATATTTATCACCATTTTAGATAAATTATGTTTTGATTTAAATATGAACTATTCAAGTTAAAATTTTCGTATTTAAAAAATAATATACATTTAATTTTTGGTGTTGATTATGGCGTCGATCAAAGATTACTTGTATAATGACTTACCAATACCGACATTCAGAACATTTATAGGGAACGACATTGAAGACATAATACTTACAAACGATAAGAAAACTATTGTTGTCATTTTATCAAAAAAGATACCTCAAACAAAAATCAACCTTATTATTACTTTATTAACAACAAACAAAATCGTCAAAAATGCACTAAAAGAGAAGTATGGTCTATCTGATTATACAGTAGACATAGTTGAAGTTGAAAACAATGAACTACACTTCAATGTTTCACTTAAAGATGTCAAGAAATTTAACAACGTTGCAAACAACATCAACAGAATTGTGTCATCAATAGATACTTATAATAATATGTTTTTATCAAATAGGAACAAATTATATGAGATATACAACGACATAAAACAAATACAATCAAAGAGACAAATGAAGATGTTCATAGAATTAGGTACACTTGATGAAAGTGCGGAACTCGTGAAATTACTATCCGAAAAAACGCTTAAAGAATTATTCAAAAATGAAAATGACTTCCATATTAATATTGACAATCTACCAGATGAAATTGTTAGTGATATTCTTGTAAAACTCCAAGAGAACTTCTTAGTTACTATTGATGATGAAGATATAAAAGATCCCCATAAATTATTGAAGTCTGTCATATCTCGTGATATTGTCATTAGGAAATTTGTAATTAGATACTTACAGAGTATTGGGTTTGAATCTAAACTAAAAGGTAAGTCAGTTAGAAAAAGGAGAGGAGGTGGTAAACAATGAAAGTTATGGTTAAATCTATTCTTAATGGTAGAGAATATATTATTGATACAGAATCTGGTGAAGTTCTCGAATCAGGATTAGGTCTTGGGATTGTTCCAACGATTAAGCAATTATCTGACAATTTAGTATCAGAAATTTCTAGTGTTGAGAAAGAAATTAAGACCGAGTACGAAGAATTTAAGAACATAATTAATAATAAGTCATTATCTCAGATATATAGTTATGCTAATAAACGCTCAGTTTTATCTAGATTCGAGTCAGTAAGATTGTTCTCTGAAGTCGTTAAATCTTATATAGAAGTTCTTGCTGAAGTTGATCCTACAGTTCAGTTATTCACCGAAGATAAAAAACTAATCTTCATTAAGAACCTTAGTGATATTATTGAAAGTCTCGGTTACAAACTTGAAATCACAGACTTCTCTATTGATAGAAGTGTTGAAATGATTATAAAGGGAGAGAACTTTGTTGAAGTCATTAAGATTGACGATGATGATTATGATAAGATCCAAGATGATTCAGTATTACGCGAACTCCTCAAACGTGATACTATAGCGATATTCCTTTCAGAGGACAAGAAACGTGCAATTCTTAGAAAAGTTATAAAATTATTTAAGAAAAAGTAATGAATCTTCTTTTACATTTTTTCTTTTATAGAACATATGCAAAGTATATAGGTGTCAATATTAGCATTGTTAACGAATGATAATATAGAAATGGAACAACTACTTTTTCTCGCTCGAAAATGTATGCTATGATTATTGTTGTTATTGTGTGAATTAATCCAAATGATATAAGAATGTTATTTATTTTTAATGGTACTAATACTGAAGTTTCTATTAATATTACTAAAATGTCAGTCAATCCAAATAAGTAGATATCGTGAAAAACGTAAATGTATAATAGTATTATTGCGATTATCCCTGTTGTTGCCAAATTAACCATACTTATGACGAAGTTTGATAATATGAACGGTGTCATTATAAATAATGATAGTGATGCTATAACTAGTCCGTGTGTTGAAAGGTCAAAGATGTTTTTTCTATCGTGTTTTCCCATAATGAATAGTCCTATCGTGAACGTTAGGTAACTAATGAATATTATTGATTGATACACTAACTTCTCCCGTATTGTACTACTATTTACACCTCTTAAACTTATAAGGAAATAATTATTATGGGTCATCATATGAAAATAATTAAAATTTACATCTTCGATAAATTAGTTTATTCGGATACTATAAATAGTGATGAGGACATAAATAAATATGCGTATGAAATTATAAGAAAATTTTTACATACTAACCCGCACATAAAGGTTCCAATATATTTTGGGGAAACGTTAATAGAACATCTAGAAGTTGATCTTAGTGATGTTGAAGATAAGTTTATTGAGTTTATTATCAAAAATTTTGTCGATATTGTAATTAAGGATGTTCCTAAATATAAAAAACCAAAACTCAATCAGGAAGATATTATAAAAGTTAAGAGATCTAATAAGTCCGTGAATTGGTATGTTCCATTTCCTTGGAAAAAGTTTGAATAGTCATTATAAGTTTTGATTAATTGCATTGTATATTTCTTGTATTGTTTTTTCTTCGGTACTTACAATATCTTTTGTTATTCTCTTTGAGTATAACTTTTTGTTTATACCTTTATCTTTGATGTATTCATTGAATAATTTAAGTCCTACGTCTATTAGTGCGTATATTTGTGGTCTTCTTATATCTATCATATCTATGTTGTATCGCCTAATTTTTTCTGTTGTGTCATAAATTTCATCTATTAATTCTGTTACTGTGTAGTGTGATGAGATGTAGTTCCATAAGTCTACTCCTATTATTGTATTGTTCTTTCTTAGTTTTGTGTATTCAGATGGTGGTTTCTTTTTCATTTTTATTCTCTGATAGAATAGTCCTGTGTCAATCAGAATCGCTCTTCCTTTAATGTAATTTTCGTCACTAAGAACATCTGCTCTATTTGATATTAGTATTGCTGGTGTGATGTATTTTCTGCGTATTTGTCTTTGATCTGGTGTTTTACGCACGAAGTCTACATCTCCTGTCGTCCTACTTTTTAGTATCGCAAAAGTATCTTTATCTCCTATTTTTTCAATTTCATCTATTATTACAGGTACTGACGTTGACGTTAGCAAATCTGCCATTCTAGATACTGATGTGATAAATTCTCCTGTTTCTATTATTGATCCGTATAGTGTACCAATTATTGTTTCACTTGTTCTAGTTTTTGCTGTTCCGTGTTTACCAACAATAACTACATCTGGCCTAACTTCAAGTTCTGGAATTTGGTAAATTATTGGTGATATTACTCCATATCCCAGCAACATTTTTGTATAGATTCCCCATTCGTGTTTTTTAACATAATCAATTAGTGTCTCGATGATACTGTTTTCTGGATTTATATTGTATCTTTTTAGTTTTGTTAGTATTACTCTTTGTTGGTCACTTACTGGAAGTATTTTTGATATTTGTGGGTACGCTACAACGATTCTATTGTTATCTATTGTTACTCCTATTATAGAATATGCGACACCAATCTTTTTTATTCTCGTCACGTATGATAATATTGTACGTAATGCTCGTTCCATTTCTTTATCGTTTGTATATACTGGTAAGTGTCTAATTTTGTCTACAATTTCTTTTACTGTCCCCATTATTGGTATTTTTTCTGTTCCAAAATCAAATTCAATATCAAAGATAATATCATTACCAAATCTAAAAATATCGTTAACTTTAAAGGGGACGAGAATAATTTGTTCTGATACTTTATATTTATTTCTTAAATGTACTATTTCTACTCCGTTACCATCATATTTAATTTTCTCCAAAGGAGTTGATACGTCTTCATCATATAAAAACACGTATTTTATTGGAATCGAAATTTCACTATTATCAACTTCGTATCTATCATCGTTTATCGGATCATCATCTAAGAATTTTCCATTCTTATATACATATTCAAGTTCATTTGGTAACTCATCAATATCACTTAGTTTCGAAATTTTTATATCACCCATAAAAATTGATCGAATGTCTTGTTCCTGTACTTCTTCATTAGAAAACACTATATATGAGTTATACCATTTTCCTATCGCTTCAAATTTATTTGGTTTTCGTAATATTGCCTGTATATTTCCACTAACAAGATACCTTTTCATAGCATCACCCGTAAAAGAGTAAAAAAGAATTATTTATAAGGTTTTTGTTTAGATATTAAAAATAAAAGAATTTACTGAAGAATATATTATAGAGAGTAAGATGAGCAATAATATTCCAAATATTACTTTCTCACTTGTATGTCCTGTTCGTATAGGACCACGAATATGTGGGCCGTGAAATATGTACGAAACGTATATTCCAGAAATAGTCATAGCATCCATAACTAAATGCGTTATCACGCCAATTATGATTCCAACTTTAATATAGTATGATATGCCTATAAAGTGAAATATTGCCCATAAAATCACAATGAATTCAACACTATGTGTTATACCTCTATGTTTTATCGTTCTTCCTATTGGTTTCGTAATTTTTAACTGATTGTTTATATAAGAGTTTGGGTGGTCTATATCAGGTAACAACGAACCTATAACTATAGCCATTAATAACGTAATATTCGGTTCAAAAATGTTAAGTGATAATAAGATAAAATACGTGAGTACACCCGCAAGAATGTGGGTGTAATATTTCACTTCTTTTCACCTTTAGTATTATTTTTAATTTCTTCAAGTAACTCAGTTTGTTTTAGGGCTATTTCCCTATCTAATGCTGAGACTTTATATAGTATTTCCTTTAATTCATCTGGTTTTGGAACGCCATAGAGTACATTTAGTGGGTCATCCGATTCACTTTTTCTAGCACGTGAATACATTATACCACCAATAAATCCTTTACTCTCTTTCCCAACTCCTGCTGACCTTATATCCTCTTGTAATGAAAGACCAGATGCTGTTGTTAGAACTATTGTTCCAACATCAAACATTGGCATCTTCTTAACTATTACATCATTAATACTATCAGCAACTATCATTCTTGTACGTTTTCTAAATATTCCACCAGATATTTCTACACCCTTAATTGTTATTCTATATTTTATTGTAGCCCTAAATATTTCATTGTATAAAACAACTAGTAGTGACGAAACTAACGAAATTTTTAGGAGTAGTGATAATGATTCAGTTGTGAACGGGAAGAAATCTGATAAATCGTATTTTCCACTATATATCGCAAGTACTGATATAATTATCATTAGAATATAAGATATATTGCTTTCTTTCCACCATTTTACCCATGATAAAATAAGTCCTCCAATTATCATTATTAGAGAAATTGTGTTAAATAAGTATTTGTTAATATCATAGTGTGTTCCAGCAAATATTAAGAGTAATATTATAATCGTTGGAATAAACGCTTTCATATGTTTTGGTAAAAATCCTATAAATGTTGGAGAAGTTTCAACATTAATTTTCTCGTCGGTCATTATTATTCACCTATTAATTCAAAACCAATACTACTTTTAAATTTATTAATTAAATATTGACATTAATTTACTAAGTTGTTACTGTTGTGTTTGTATGAGAGACTAAAATATAAAAATGGACTTTTAATAATGGATATTCACGTCCTACATTTAGAACTTTGTCTTTGCCATCAGAATCTTTATATTGTACTTCAAATTGTGAATATCCTGTTACAATATCAACGTTCATTGTAACGTCAACTTTTGTGTTGTTATCAATGTATACTGTTGGCACTACTATAGTCTCACTATTTGCATATGCTCCTATGAAGTATAAACTATAATCAAATGTTTTTTGTCCAATTGTTGTCGTGAACATTATTTCTTTTGTTTGTGGGTCATAATATTCATATTTTATTTTAACATAACCTAATAATAACATTGTTCCGGGGTATAATAAAACGTTTGCTTCTAGGACACTTAATCTTGCATCTATTTTTACTTCTGTTTGATTTAGTATTGTTGCGGATTGTGTTAATTTTTCATATGTTTGTCTTGATGTTTTTACTTGTGATTCTGTTACCCAATCTAAGAATTTGTCAATTGCGTGACTTACAACTAATACTATTAACCCAATTATTAGAGCAATTATGAAAAATTTGAATAACATTATAGCTAATTCACCAGATATTATTCCTCCACCTAAAATACCAAGCATTGACGCTCCCAAAGTATAGTTACATTAATATTTCTTAAAAGTAGAATAGAAAAGAAATTAATTCAAATTAAACTTATTTCAAGTTCAATATCATCTTCATCATCTTTCTTTTCATAAACTTCTATTAGCGTATCCTTGTTTTGTGGGGTTAATATTTCAATATTTTCTTCTAGTTCTTCTGTTGTGTTGTTGTCTGTTTCTTCAACAACTTCGACACCTTTATTTTTATTCTCGTCTTTCTTTTTGTTTGAACCGAATAACGAGAATGAGAATCCTCCACTCTTTTGTTTATTCTTTTTCTTTTTGTGTTTCTTTTCTACTGGTTTTTTAACTTCTACAACTTCAGCATTTTCTTTTTGTTCTGGTTGTTGCTTAGTTATTTGTGGTTCTTGTTTAGTGTCATTTGATTTTTCTTCAATTTTTGGTTTCATATTCTTGATTATTGGGAGAATTTCCTTTGTTAGTTCTCCGTAGTATGCACGAATTATTGTTTCGAATGTGAATTCTGGGAGTATGCTTGTGGTGTATATTTCACCATATGGTGTTATGACTCTCATTGATAACTTTTTGTCTTTCTTCATATTTGTTGTTATACTAAGTTTCTTATTGTAAAGTGCGTCAATAAGTTCTGTGATTTGTTCATCTGTAATTCCTTTTTTCTTTAAGTATTCAGTAACTTTCTTTGTAACTTCTGAGAAATATGTTTCATTCATTAATATAACTTCTTCAAATAATATGTTTACTCTATGGACAATAACATCACGTTTGAGTTCTGGTTTTACGTCTGGAACTACAACTTCAATAAGTATTGATGATTTTGGTAATTCTTTTGGTGTTTGAACTTTCTTAAACCTTGTTATTAGTATACTTCCATCTGCACTAACTATTAGGAAGTCGTGTACTTTGAATAGTATTTTCCCCATATTGAAGTATTCATAGAATAGTACAAAATTAACTACTGGATCTGTTACATCTAGGTCTAAGTAACTAACGATTATGTTACCATTTTTCTCATCAATAACAACATCATTTGGTGTTACATTAACAAAGAATTTTTTGTTTTGTGACTCGTTATAATATGATTTTACTACTGGTTCTATCCTTTTCATAAATAATAAGAGTTCATTATCTTTTTCTAAGGGGATTACTAATAGTTTTGTTTCATTAGCCTCAATTATCTTTGCATCGCTTGTTTGTGATAATATTGATACGACTTTTTCTATTTTCTTTGTTATTGGAATCACAATATAATAATTTAGTTCACCATTTGATTCGTCAAAGTCACTAACAAGGTAATAATCATATTCATAAATTTCGTATGTGTCTAGTGAGTTGAAGAGTTTTATTAGTTCTCGTGCTGATAGTGGATTACTTTCAAAACCATTAAATGCTACGCTAAATATTCCACGCTTAATCATTTCCAACACCATTCTTTGAAATACTATATTTATCTTAAATACGTAATTCGACAAATGTATACATTCAAGTTTAAGTTATAAAACTTAATTATGTTATGGGAGTATGAATGATTAAGTTAAATGATAATTTTGCAAATTTATTACAAATTTTTCACGAATCAACAAATATTATTGACACAATTTACCTTGCATTAATCCTTGATATTATGTATGTAAACTTTTTTGAACGATTAGGTTTTGATAAAAAGTTTATTACAAAAAAAGTTCACAAGTTAAAACAACAAGGATTAGAAATTAATTTTGATCCAATTAATATGAAATATGTATTAGTAAAGAATAATTATGTTAATGTTCCATTTGTTGTTGTTGAAAAAGTTAATGACAAACAATATATTGTAAAATTTTATGGTAAATATCTTGGTCAACTTCATTTAAATTCTCCGGTAGACCTCAAAAAAGGTTCGTCTCTATCGTTACCAATAATGCTAGAGTTTAAAGATGGTGAATTTATTGGATACGCTTCAATATGATCATCTTCTCATGTTTGGGAATATTGGTATGTAATATGAGACATACTCTATTTTATTAAATCCATCATTAATTATTATTTCTGCATACCAGAATCTCGAATCTTCTAAAAGGAAATCACCACTTAATATGTAATCATATACTTTATCAGAACACTTCATTTTCCTATTAAATGGTTCTCTTAATAGTTTAAATTGTATTTTTATCTCACGTTCTCTTTTGAATTTTCTAATTTTTATTAATGTTACAAAGTTAATAAAATTTATAGTTATTGCATCAATATTTATCGAAATCGTTAAATTTCTATTATCAACAATACTAAGTTCTTCAGATAGTTTAATATCATCTGGATTAATAATTATTATTTTTATGTAATCATACACTTCACTTATTGATTTTTTTGTTTCTGGGTCAACCATTAAATGAGATAACAATTTCATTGTTTCTATTTCAAATATATCCGTGAACTTTACATTTTCAATCTCATATTGATCTATCTTTTTGAGTCTACATTGTATAGTTTCTTTAATTAATTTTCCATTCCGTTTTTCAAATCTTTTTTCATAGGGTATAATATGTAGTCTCTTTAATATCACTTTCCCCACCAGAATTATATAAAAAATGATAAATTTAAGAACGACAATTTATTCGCGAGTATACGTAAATATTATCACCATTGTCACAATGATACTAATCAAAATAAAACTTGAAACAAACGCAGAAAATGGATCCATTAAATTATGCAAAACATACACAATTAATATTAACATTACAAATACTACTCCCTCTTCAATTATTTTTTCGCGCAATTTACCTGTAAAGATATAACGCATTAAATATACAAAATACATTACCAATGTTATAATATACGAAATTGGATTATTATTAAAATACGCAACTTCAAATAAGAACGAGTGGACTTCAGGTCGCACAATAGAAATTAACTCTCTATTTCCCCTATATACAACTTTATTATCAATATCAAACAATAAGTCATCGTAAGAAATAACTTTTACTCTTGAACAATTATTACAATAACTAACTACATTGTGTTTATGTATAACAAAAAGATTTTTAGGTTCATTAAATGTTATTTCCTTAGTAAATTTATCTTTATAACATGTGATGTTTGCATATAAGAATTCAAACCCAATAACATTCATTTTTCCTATATTACAAGTTGTATTATTTGATTGTAAGACAACTACTTGCATAGCATTTACGTGTTTAATTATAATTAGTAGAATCATCGTTGTTATAAGTAATAATATTGTTCTTTTCATTGAGAACCCATATCTTTCAATATGATTTTTCTTTTTAAATTTTGAATATACAAAAGTCTACACGTTAAAAGTATTTGTTTAAATGTTTTTTGTATGAAATATGAATGGTGGTTCAATGAGGATAATAAGTGTTCTCGAAAAAAGTGGGGTTCCTGTTAGGTCACTAGTATTATTCCACGACTTAGAAAATGGAGAATTATTTATTGCAAAACACTTACAAGGAAACGAATATGAGATAGTTACAGATGAAGTCATTCAGAAGTTAGAGGAAAACGAATATAATTTAATTCAATTCCTCAAAAATGTTCCCTTAGACACTTATCTAATGAAACCCATTATAATCGATGGTGATTATGCAGAATACAAATTAGACGCTAATACCAAAGTTGTCCGAGACGGTAAAATTCTAAAAGTTCTCCCAATAGAGTAATTATGATTCAACCTCTCTTTTAAATTATATAAAAATAAAAGTTACATATTTTCAGATGCAAAAATTTCTTTTTTCGGAATTATCGCTCCAATATCTTTATATATTATTACACTAAAGTCAGGTTCGAAAATTTTCACTAATCGCTTATTAACATAAACACCTATTGTTGTATAAAATACATCCTTTGGTAATTGATCAATAAGATTTCTAAAGTTCTCTATAATATCATCAACATTCGCAATTATTATAATGCTTGAGTTTGGTACAATTCTCATAGAAATATTCTGTCCATAAATGCATTTCTTAATTTTGAAATTCATACTATGTTCATTATAAATATCGGGTACATATGGTTCAAGGACAATACAATTATTATCTGTAACACCAAAGTCATACTGGAACTCACCATTGTTATACACACGTATACCTTCTTCATCTATATAAGGCAAGCGTTTTCTAACTATTGGTGTTATTAAAAATTCTTCTCCATTTACATCGACCACTATCGCTTTACCAAAATATACAAAAACCCTCTTATTATTAATAAACGTATAGTCGAACGACATTAAATCAATTATTCGTCCCTCTTTATAATCACGATCTCCTGCCCATACAAAAATTAATGGATCCCTACTAACTAAACGTGCGTAAGTTTTGTTATCTTTTACATAAACATCCTCAAGTAGTTTTATTACACGTCGTGGATACAAATTCTTAAATTTCTTGAATTCATATTTTGTAACGTTCCCATCAATAGCGATAATATAAATTTCCCTATATTTAACGTGTTCAGAAAAAATTAATTTTCCATTATGCACACGAATATTGGGAATATTTTCGCTTGGAATTTTTATTCCGATCTCATAGAATCTCTTCGAGAAATAATACGCTACAAAAATAAAGAATATTGTTAACATTATGAAATAATATGATACAAACATTAAGACTATCGATAACAAGATAATAATTACCGATGCATAAAAGTACTTCTGAATTTTATTAAATTCATCTTTATAAGATGTTAATTCTACCATCATATTCAAATTCCCATAAATTCATATTTTACACCACTTAAAGAACTATAAAAAAGAGAATATAAAATTATGAAACAGTACAAGCAGACCAACCACAAACTTTACAAGTTTTACAACCGGCTTCAAATACTATTGGTGATAATCTATGTTCTTTTTCCCAACACATTGGACAAAACACTTCTCCTAGTAATTTCTTCTCTTTTAATATCGACTCAACATATTCAACATCTTCCATTGGAACAACTTTCCCAATGTATTTCTTTAATATAGAATCATCTGTAATATTTGACTTACTATTTAGTTGTTGTGACGGTTGATGTGATTTGTGTACATTCAATGAAAGGAATAATTTGGGTTTTTCAATTTTTTCTTTTAGTGGAACATCTGTAAGTTTTGATGTGTCAACATAATCTGTAATCCACTTGTGTTTTGTGAGTATATCATTGAGTATCTTTTTACCATATTCACTTAGATGTAATTTGCGTGGTTCTTTCTTCTCTGTTGAGAGAACTTGATATACTAATGAACCATCACGATATATTGTAACACCTTTAAGACCAAGGTAGTGGCCTAATATGTACGCGAGTTTTACGTCCTCAACTGTAACATTATTTGGCATATTTATTGTTTTGCTAACTGCTTCAGTAGTCCATTCTTGTATTACTGATTGTGCAATAATATGATCTACATAGTGAATATCCATTGCCGTCACAAATATTTTCTTCATATCTTCAGGTATTTCTTCTATGTCTTGTAATGAACCTTCTTCTGCAATTTTACGTAGTATTTCATCTTTAAGTAATCCTCTCTTTCTAAGTTCTTGTTCAAGAACTTTATTTACGTAATAGAATTCACCAATTGTTACTGACTTCTTGAATGCTAGTGCAAAGTTTGGTTCGATACCACTTGATGTATCTGCGATCATTGATACTGAACCTGTTGGTGGCATTGTTGTAAGTCCTGAGTTCCTTATCCCATACTCTTTAATTTCCTCAACTAATTTATCCCAATCAAACATCCAAGTTTCTTTATTATAGAACCCTCTCACTGGGATTATACCGTTTGCCCATACTGATTCTTTGAATTCTGGGAATGGACCACGTTCTTTTGCAAGTTCAATTGATTCTTCTATTGCATAGTATAATAGTGCTTGCGACAACTTTCTCATAAAGGTAAATCCTTCCTCTGAATTGTATGGTATGTTCATCATATATAGTGCGTCAGCGAGTCCCATTATTCCAAGACCTATTCTCATCGACCTAAGTATTGCATCACGTAGTTCAGGTAACGGATACTTGTTAACATCAATAATATCGTTCAACATTCTTATAGCAATATGAACAACTTCTCTAAATGATTCCCAGTCGAAGTATGGTTCTTCATTCTCGTTATACTTCACGAATTTAGCAACGTTTATAGATAATAGATTACATGATTCGTATGGGTGCAAAGGTTGTTCCCCACATGGGTTAGTTGCTGTTATTTCTCCCCATTTTGGAAGTGCGTTAAACTTGTTAATCTCATCGAAGTATATAACTCCTGGATCTGCAACTTTCCACGCCATTTCTGCCAATTTTGAAAAGAATTCTCTGGCGTCAAGGTATCCCCATATTGACTTGTCTCTTGGGTTAACTAATGGGAATTGTGTTCCATTCTCTAAGTGTTTCCAGAATTCCTCATATATTCCAACGCTAATATTAAATGTTGTTAGTACTGACATTCCATCATTGTTCCTTTTTGCATAAATGAACTTCATTATATCGGGGTGATCGTATCTAAGAATTCCCATATTTGCACCACGTCTTACTCCACCCTGTTTGATGACATCACTTACTGCATCAATCATTTTAAGGAAACTTATTGGCCCACTCGCTACACCAGAGGTTGATGCAACCTCATCACCTTCGGGTCTTAGTTTTGAGAAGTCAATTCCAGTACCCCCTCCACTCTTTTGTATCATTGCGACATCGTGAGTTGCCTTCATTATGCTTTCCATATCATCTTCCATTGGAACAACAAAACATGCTGATAACATATAGAGTCTTCTTCCGGTGTTAACGAGTGCGGGAGTGTTTGGCATATATGTTTGTGTTATCATCATTTGGTAGAATTTGTATGCATAATCTCTAAATGGTTTTGTTATCTTATCATTTTTTACGAGTTCTATGAATTTGTCCCAGTCAACTTTTATTTTACCCTCATTTGCGAGTTCAATAAATCTATTATATATTCTTTCCCACATATACTCATTAACTTTGTACTCTTTTCCATCAAAATTAACAACTAAGTTAACGTCATTCGCTAACTTCTTGAAGTCTATATCTTCTGGATACGATACTTTATGACCACCTTCTTTATCGTATACTCTTTTATTATATAGAAGTTCTGCAATTGCTATACCTGTTGCCACTCTCATAAATATTTCTGAGGGTTTTTCAAGTATTTTTCCATTCTTGTCCTTTATTGGATATCTTGATGATAAAACCCTAAGTGCGTTAGTTGAGAATGTTTTGAGAACGATATCATCAATCCAACTATCAAGTCCCCATATTTTCATTTTTTCTTTGCGTTCTTCTTCTTTCTTTTGTCTAAATAATATGAATTTCTTTGCAACATCATAGTATCCTTTTGACATTAGTGATATTTCTATCGTGTCGTTAATAAAATCTGTTGTCACAAATACTTTGTCTCCTTCTATACGAATCCCTTCTGGTGTTTCTGAGACATCAGACGTTGCATCATTTATTATTTGTGTTATTTTATATAGAGTTGATCTAGTGATTGTTCTTATGTCTTCTTCAGAATAGGTTCCTACTTCTTCAAACGCTTTTCTTATTGCATTCTCAACTTTTTCTCTTTGCCATTTTTCTATACGTCCGTCTTTCTTTATGACGTACTTCTCGGCCATTGATACCACCAAAAACTCTAAAATGCAATGAAGATTTAAATCTATTGCTTGAAATTTTGTCAAAATAAAATATGTTTAAATATTAATTTTGAATAAAAAACTCAAAATCCTAGTAACATTTGATACTTTATCATAATTAACAAAAAGTAAAGAAAATGATCATCAATCAACTAAAACACCAATCAACATAATAATCCCTCCAATCCTTGATACAAATACTAATGAAATTATTGATGACACTAATAGTTTAGTTTTTGCGTCACTCGGATCTTTTTCAAGAAGGTTAATTCCATCGTGATAAAACTTGTAGAATAGTATGAACCCGATTATTGGTACAATTGTGATAATGATTCCAATTCTAAACGTTATTATTGTAAAAATCACAAGGAATATTAGTTCAATTATTCCAAGTATTAACGATATTATATATCCAACTCTTAATAGAGTTTCATTCATATATGAACACCTTGTTAGTTTTATTTATTTTTATCCTTAAAAAGTTATCTCTACGTATATAAGTTTTTCGTCAAATAGTTTTTTGTGGATCCATTTTCCGTCAATTGTCTTTTCAAATCCGAGTTCCTTAAGTATTTTTTCTATCTCTTCCCGTTCCATATTTATATGTCCATTCCTTATTTCAAATCCGGTATTTTTGTTATTGTCAAAAACTAATATGTTTACATTTTCTATCATTTTATTCACCATTTCTTTATGTTAGAATAGTATTTTAAGTTCTTGTGGTAGCCCGGCGGGGGTTCGAACCCCGGTCCCCGGATCCAAAGTCCGGGATGATTGACCAACTACACCACCGGGTTACTCCCATAAAATATTAATATGAAAGACTTTAAAAATTTTACATTTTTCTCTTTTGAAATCAATTCCTTTAGTATAAGGATGAGGTTATAAACCACTAATTAGAGAATATGTAGAATTTATTTATAAACTTTTCATTTTTATTTCACTAAAAGAAAGTTAAAAACATTGTTATTCTAATCAGATACTATTTTTGGTGTCATAACGAGAACAACATAGTTATTATCTGTTGTAATTGCGTCAACTTCAAAATCAGATATGTTTTTCTGTATCCATTCGTATGTGTTAGAAGTCAAAACTTTAAAGTAAATCAAAATTCCATCGATATTTCCATTCTTATCAAAAGTTATTTTGACACTATCAGCACCTGGTATTTTTGGAATACAAATCATAGTCTTCACCAGTACTTATTCGTTACACTAATTTTAAAGTTTTCGCATTTTGTATTCTTTAACAATTTTCTTAACTCAATAGATTGGTGCGGGGGACGGGATTTGAACCCGCGAACCCCTACGGGACGGGCTCTTAAGGCCCGCGCCTTTGACCAGGCTCGGCCACCCCCGCACATCCAAAAAATATAATGAAGAATTGGTATTTAAATTTTTCGGTCAAAATATTAGTAACCTTTTTATTGGACATATTATATAAATCAACTAAAAGTTTGTGATATAACTTAAATAACTAATTCAAAAAATAAAGGTGGATGCTGTATGAAGGCAATTCGTATAAAACACAATAACAAAACAATTCTCGACTCTATTCTTATTGAAGATGAATACAAATTTAGTACTCTAATAACAGAACTTGAAATACTATTAAAAAAATTTAATATGAAAAAGAGACAACTCGATAGAAAAACAATCTTGTTCAAAAATAGTAAAGATGTTATTGAAATAAATAGTTACAATAGTAATAACACGTCGAAAACAGTAGAGAATGAAGAAATAAAAACAAAGATAATTAAGTCCATATTAAGTGACTAAATTTATTTACTCTTCTTAACATATTTGTATAGTATCTGCAATTCATTTCCATTAATTGACAAGTACATTTTCAATATGTTATCATTAACATTTATTGTGACTTCGGTCATTCCGCCCAAATTGTTAATGTTAATTACAGATAGTAATTCTTCGTGTCCATCTCTTTTCTCACTTGTTAACGCAACATAAACTGTTGAAGATATTTTAAATGGATACACTCTTATTTTAGCATTTGAAATATCAAGCATTACAGAGGGTATTTTGTTTGATGATAACACGTGATTATTGATAACATCATTTACTGAAGGTAACGTATTCACGACTGTATAATAATTAATCGAATATAACCTACTCATAACGTTTAATACATTGAATCCGAGCATATATTTACTTGTCGGTGATTTAAATATTAGTGTACCTTTTGTTGCTCCGATAAAGGATATAGTGGATAATGATGATAATTGCATATTTATCGTTTCATCAAATGAATTTGAGTATATCACACCATTCGAATAATTACCTATGTATTTTGGAGAAATACTTAGTGATGTTATTTTCTCATTATATCCACAATCATTACACTTATATACTCTTATAAAGTCTATTTTTCTTTCACCTATCCCTGTTCTAGTAATAGTTAACATTAGTTCGTAGAAATTATTGTTCGATGGAATTACAGGAACAAGTTTAGTGTTAATTCTATACTTTAAATATGTTGATGATGAATCCTTAACATATATATCTATTGTCGCATATAAAGACGATGAGAAACTAAGATAGTTTGTTGTTACACCATAATAGTATATTTCTACTGGAATTGGTATGAATAATAGTGTATATTTTATATCTGGCATACCCACATTAGTCATTGAAACGATGTTACGTCCCTCTGGTCTTATTGTTTCTTCGTATATGGGAGTTCGTTTAATATTTATTGATTCTGGATCAGTTATATAGAATTTTACAACTACGTGATCAACATTGACTATAGTATTTACAACTCCACCGTTCATAATTGTTTGATATAATATTCCAATTCCAACATATTCATTACTTGAACCAGAATCTTTTTCTGGTGGTATTGCGTATATTACAAATGGATTTAATTCAAAAACATCTATTCCGTTTTCTTCTCTAAAGTGAATATTATCTTTTACGAATTTTCCATAAATTACGCCCGATGAAGAAATTGGATTTGTACCCGTAAATATAATATTATCAAGAACTCCATAATAACTTGAGATATCTAATGTTATTTTATTTTTATCATCTGTTAATAACATTATTATGTTTGGCACGTATGCCGTATTGATATTCAAATTATCTACTTCTTTTTTAACACCTGGAACTACACCATACATTATTAGATTATATGTTGACGCGGGAACATTATCAAAAATTGATATTACATTTATTTTATGACCAAATTGATTTATATCATAAATATATTCTTTTGAAATTATATAACTATGTCTCTTTGTATCATAAAGTACAAATAATAATCTATTAGAATTGGGTGTTAGTGATTGTGATTCAATTGGAATTGTTCCATATATTCTAACATCACTTCCTGAAACTTCCATATCAGTATACACTATCGTATGTGCTCTTAACGATGTTATAGGTACTATTCCTATTGGATTATTATTTATTAGAATCGTATCACCATTTTCATATTTCGAAGCATAAAATTCCAATTTTTTATTATCACTTATTTGTTTTATTGATATTCCTTTATTAATCTCAATTTTATGACCTATAGTAAATGATGAAGAGTATGAATCATATATTATCATTGATGGATATATACTTTTCAATATTTCACCATTTACAGAACTATACACACTTATGTTACCTTCTATTGGGTAAGAGTATGATCCACCAACTAAATATATTGGTGAACCTTCTTGTGGTAATATAAATAATGAAAGTTTTTGAAGTGGCGCATATAGTACATCATCATTATAGTTTATACTATACAATCCAACTGGCCAATCATCCTGTATTTTTATTACATTTGTTCTACTATTAGATACTATCCGGACATTATTCCCACTAATATATGATAGTCCGTTTATTTTATCATTGAATCTAAATGTCCTGTCCTCATTATTAAAATAAATTATACCTGAATCGGCTATCTTTTTAACGTAAATAAATGCTAAAATGTTCTCTCCTGAAATAATTACGTAACTTTCATCAGATAATGAGATGATAGTTCCGCTATTTTGTATTGTTCCTGAAGTTGCATATGTATAAAAAGCGTAATTGTTCAATATTACTTTTGTATCAGATAATAAACCAACTTTTATACATTGCTTTTTCGTCGAAGTTTTAATATCTTTTAATTGTAATGTAGTACTGCGACCATTCACTATAAATTGTGTTGTGTATGATGGTGACTCTATAACAACTTTTTGTTTACCAATATGAATCATCATTTTCGCATTAGATACCCGAACTTCATTAATATCACTAACATCCGTAATATCGAGTACACCACTTGATATAAACCCTGTTTTAGTATCTAATGGTGTACTTATTAATATTGAACCACTATTTACTATTACGTAAATATTGCTTTCTTTAGTGCTCATTTTAATCTCTACATTTTCTGGACTATTACTATCACTAACAAATATTTTTCCGCCATTCCCTCTCGCATAACCAATAGTTTTAACGTATTGTGTTATTGTAAATTGTGTTGTTTCAATTCCTACTTCTGTTGTTACAATTAAGTATTTCTTTGATAGGAGATCAACTATAGAATAGTAAGTATCTCCAATATGATAATTCAATCCCTTTGTTAAGATATTATTAACATTGTACGAATTAGTATTTGTAAATTCTGAAAGAATTTTATTTATGTCGTTTGTTTGTATTCCGTTTGAAACTGTTATACTAAAGGCATTTATATTTTCTGATGCATAAATTGTTAGTTCATCGGATATTTTATTATTTGCAATATATTCAACACGTTCAATATTTACATTGTTATTCACTTTTATTTGTGTTGAGGAAGTTATCGTCGCAACATCAAGTTGTAGTGTTGCACTCGCTAGTTCGTCAATAAAATCTTTACTAAATACAACATCTATACCATTGAGGTATGAATTATATGAAATTGAGTTAACAAGTCTATTATTTATATAGTAATCGACAATTTTGCCATTATTAACTTCAGCACTAAAAATGACTCCTGTTTTTGTTTTTAGTGTCATTACATAATGTGGTGATTGTATATTTGTAATTGGTATTTTTTCAATCTGTAATCTATATGGTATACCTTTTATTGCTGGAATATATAAGTTTCCATTACTTAATACTACAAAGACATTATGAACGCCATCAACATTGAAGTAATTGTATATCTTATAATTAATACCATTTTCGACATATACTGCGAATTCATTGTTATCTCTTAGTATATTATATGATTTTATAAACGCCATTGTATAAATTGGTTCTGGGACAATAACTATTGGTTTAGTAATATCATTATTAAATAAATAGTATAATGATGCATCTATTGAATGTCCTATTGGTGTATAATCAAACGAAAACAAATATTGTATTGTTGGATATTGTGTTGAATCATCTATTAATGCTTTTGATTTTATTATTGCACTAGTTGGTATAACAACACTTCCTCCACTATTTTCATATCCTTGTACGTAAAGATCGTGTGTTGATTCAAAATCTACGTAAACCCCATCGATATTAACATATCCCTTTATCTTATAGGCGCCACTACAAAGTTTTATGTTACTTAATTTAACTCCATATACTGATAATGTTACACCATCCTTTGTAAACGATATTATGTCTGTTGTAGTATTATATTCAACTGAACAGGATGGGTTTTGATGAATAAGTTCAACGTGTACTGGGTATCCTGTTTGTGTTATTCCCATTGAGTTCATATCAATAATTAGAGTAAAAGGGCTATCTTTTACTGGTTTATTATAGTCGAATATTTTTATTCGTGTCTCTAAGAATCCAGATGTGCTTATTAATTTTGATGGATCAACCATATTTACATCAACGTTAATTGTGTAAGTTTGTGTTGCGTATTTGTAAATCATATATGCACCAAATAATATTAACAATATTGCAATAGCGACCACAAGAATTTGTTCTATTGTTAATTCTATTGCCACAATTCACCCCATATTATAAATTATTACCATACCTTTAAACAAAATAAAATGTATAGAAGAATTCATTCTTCGTTCTTCTTTAATTCAGTTAATAATTCATCATATGCGAATTCTATTGTGTGATATAATTCATCAAAGTTTATGTTTTTGTTCGCTTCACGAATTATTAATAGTTTGTCTAAGTTAGTCATATTTATTCCCCAATGTATATTTCTATACATTAGTGTTTAAATATGTTCATTCTGTTTTAGTGTTTTGATTATTTTATCAATATGTTCAATACGTTTCGATAAAATTGGGTGTTCAAAGAATAATGACGTTTTGTCTTGTGATGACATTAATAGAACAAATTTTAACACTTCAGGTTTTCTTGTTTTCATAACTGAGTATTCATCTGCTTCGAGTTCGTGTTGTTTTATTATTTGTATATACATCCATTTGAAGAATATTGCAAATGGTATTGAAAAAATAAACCCAACATAAATTGCTACTGAGACAACTATAGTCGCAAATAATACATCCATCATAAATCTACGTTCAAAATGTCTATAATAAATATGACCAATTTCGTGATATATGATAACATCTATCATATCTTCATTTAATTCCTTTACTATATTCTCGCTTATAACGATAATATCATTTATGAACGAATGAATAGTATAAGCCGAAAATTTATTGTCTTTCACAACTCTAATTGATCCCTTAACTTCTTTATACTTTTCATTTAATTTTTTAGTTAATTCTTCGTTAATGGGTTTTCGTAATATATTAACTATATTATATACTGAAAAAATAGTGTAAAATATGTAATATATTGAAAGTACTAATGGTACAACTAACATTGTCATATGGTTCTTGTCATAAAAATTAAAGAATTTTATAATAAAAAGTGCAATTAGGATATATTCTAGCGAGTATAGTATAATTTTTAATATTTTCATTGCACACCCATATAATAAAAGTGTTATTACACTTTAGACTAATTAAGTTGATTGTTCTATTTTATACATTTGTAAAAAATATTTCACATAAATAATTATTAGTTTATAAAAAAAGTATTAAAATATAGAAAGAAAACTAAATCAATCCTTTTGTTCGTTAACAAACATATTCTTGAGTGTAAATACGAATAGTTCTTTTGGTGTCTTATATGGTGCTGTCTTGTGCTTCTTAAGTTCGTATTTGAGTTGTTTAACTATACTTTCACTAATCATTATAGCAAGTATTATTCCCGAACCGCCAGCAACAACTCCAAGAGCATTACCTAGTAGTGCAAGTAATACTGCAACAACTGCTGAATAAAATGCAAGATAGGTATTAATTATCTTTGTACGTATGTTAAATATATTACTTCTCTTAACAAATCCTTTTCTAAACTTAGTACGACCTGGCATATCTATACTCATAACGTAATCATAGAATTCACTAATCATATTATCGTCAACCATACGTTTTGTGAATACGTATCCAAAAAGGACACCAGGAATAGCAAATGTGAACGAATAAACTAACCAATGGATTTTATCATTCCATGAAAGATACCCGAAAGGTGTGTATAGTAACCTTACTATGTGTTCTATTGTGTTTGAGTGTATAAATCCATTTGTAAATGTGAGAACTGATTGAAGGAATTGCACAAAGAATGCACCAAAAATGATTGGCATAACTGATTGCATTAAGAGGGTATATTCCTGTTTTCCTCCCATCATATTTGGAACTTCTATTTTTACTCTATTAAGATATGCTACTAGGAACCAGAGTAATAATGTTCCTAATATTGGCATAAGAACCATTGTCATTAGATTACCTGTATATAAGTCAAGTATATCTTGGTCACCTATGATCATTCCATATACAAAGTGTATAAGTTGAATTACTTTTCCTGCTGGAACATATTGAGCAGTGTTATTCAAACCTATCGGATTAAAGAGTGATACAAATATACTACGTGAAACTCTATAAAGAACGAATAATGATATTGCGCTAAGGACACCATACCTTTTTGTATATTCAACCATTAATATTGCAATGTATCCACCAATTATCAAAAGTCCCATAACTACTAGTCTCGCTGTCCAAGTCGGTTCTGCTATTCTAAATGAATAAGTGAGTGCCTCCCATATAAGCATTATTATTGTTAGCGCCATAACGTACTTCATATACTTTTGTTTTCCTTCTGTTGTTTTGAAGTCAATGTTTTTGAATACTTTCGCCGCGTAGAGTAATTCTGCAATTAATGCACCCATAATAACTGGTCCGATACCTAAAGTCATTAGTGTTCCAAAACTTGAACCGAACATGAGTTCCAAGTATTTGAATTGCTCAAGTTTTGTTTGATCTATGAATGGTATTCTAACTTCTGACAAGAACGCGTATGCTAATACTATTAGTATAACATTACGTAGTTTTATGTGAAGTGGATCCGTCTTTAGTGGTTTTTTGAATATTGGGTGTAAACTTGCGAAAAAATCCACGATCTTATCGACTATACTCATATCCAGCACCGATTGTTTTAGAGGGAATTGATATTTTTAAATCTTCAGACAATATATGTAATATGTTCGTTTAGAGTAATAAATACAATAAATTCTATAGTATACTAACCTCCAATCAATTCCTATAATGTGATTATTAATTTCATTTTGAATACTTTAAAAAAGAAAATATTTATAGAGTATGGGGTTAGTAGTGTTTAAAACACTAAGAGTTATAGTGGAACTTGACGAAAGTAAACTTCACGAAATAACAGACGCAGAAATTTACTGCCTTAAATGTAATCCAGTGACATTAAAAGTTTTTTTAAATCCAAGTTTTCGAACTAACCCAAAGTATATGATTCCTATTAGAAAAGACATCGAAAAAGGTATTATAAAAAAGTTTATTATTAAGTACAAGTACGTTAACTTTACAGAATTAAAAGAACTACTTATAATGATAGGGTATATGGGTGTTAATAGATTCAATTATACTAAGTTGCTAAACAAAGACATCATTAATATTATCGAAAGTCAAGATATGGTTCATTTTATTGATGTTGGATACATCCTTGGTAAATATGAAATCAAATTAGTTGGAGTTCCTAAAATAATCAAAAATACTTATGATATAGTTGATGTTTATAATATTACATTATTAAAAGATATTTTCATTGGTATTGTAAATAAATCATCAGAAGAATTCTACTTATTTAACAAGGTAAATTCTAAAATAGATGATTATCTAAAGTATAAATTATTCAATGTTCCTCTCGAATTAAAAGTCTCCGATATATTCGAGATTAAAGATTATAGTAATGAAACAATAGTTTCAATATCAATCAAAAACGGAACTCTCATAATTGATGATAAAGTTTTTAGTGAATATAACGAGTATACTTTGCCAAAGGGCAAATTGTCGTATGATAAACAAACTAGCGGTAATATTGAAACCTATACTTTCTCAATTTCTTATAACATTCATAATATTATAATAAAAGACGAATTGAACCACGTTGTCATCTATAATACAATTGATGGTATCGACGTAATGATAGATCTATCAAAGAAAATAGAAGAGTTAATTGAACGCAATAAGATTGTCGTATTGAACTCCGACTTATTTGAAATTATTCTCACAGCAGACCGTAGATTTAGTGTTCAGTTTTCACGTCCATTAAATATAAAAAAGGTAAGTATAAGTTAGCGTCTAATCTGACATCTTTCCGTCAATAGTGAGAGGTTAAATAAACAAAAGAGAAATATAATGTAGAACTCTTACTTCACTAGGTTACCCTTTGGTTGTCTTTTCGAGATCTAATTTTATTATATTCTCGTTCTAGTGCACAATATTTTCAAAAGGTAAAGGTCCTGACTGTCATTTTTTCTTTTCCTTGTTTATCTATTATTTTTAACGTCACTATGATTTTCCTAATATTTGATGTATCATTTACGTTAAGATCAAACTTCTTTATACTTAATATAAACGTTTCATCTGGAGTTATTTGTAATGTTTGTGATGTTCCATTTTTATAAATGACAATAAAGGACATTAATTTTACTTGTAAATTATATGGATTCAACATTGTGAACTCGATTGAATTATCGTTTAATTTTGTTGGGTATAACGTTACTAGATTACCATAATTTGTTAGTTTTACTACTCTTGATAATTCTCCTGATTCTGTTTCAAGTTTTAGGATGTATATACTATCTGGGTCGCTTGCAAAATATCCTTGAGGTTTGAACTCTACTTGTGCATTGTCACCTTCGTATCTTACATTAGTTATTGTGTAATTCACAATATTCCTTAGTTCATAAATTCCAGTATCTGTTGTTCTATATGCATACAATTTCGCTTGTATTTTTGATGATATTATTTTTATGAAAATATCTTTAAAGGATGGGAATAACTTAACGTTAACATCATCTATTGTAAACGATATATTAGTAACTATTTTAGTTTGTGATACTTTATCTATTTTAATTGATGATGGGTCAATCATTATCTTATGTCTTACTATTTGCGGATTTTTGCATATGTAATATTCAACTTTGTCAACTCCAACTATGAAAACTATAAAGAATGGAGATTCTATTAATGATGATGGAACAAATGAGATTTTTAGTTTTTCTGAATATGGATCGATATTTGTGTTTATATTAATCTGTTCACCATTTATTGAGTATACTTCTATACTATATGTAAAGTTTGGAATATCCATTACTATCTCACCATTTAATACATACTTATCAATCATTGATACAACACATTTATCAACGTTAATGTCCATAGCATATTCTAATTTTTTATATAGGTTCCCAGTATTCCCTGTTGGTGTTATAAATGGGTTTAATGACGAGTTATTTTGTATAGTTGTATTTTGAACTATTGGCGATGATGGTGTTGATTTTGCAAAGTATACAAAAATTAGTAGACCAAGAAGTAATAGTATTGATATTGTTAGGTTTTTCTTTTTATTGTCTGTTCCTTTTTGTTTTAGGTGTATTTTTTTATTTTCTGTAATTTCTGTTTCTTCTTGTTCTATTATTTGCTCATCTACTTCTTTATCATAAGTATGATCTTCTTCTCTATTTTTTCTCTTAAAAGGGTTCATTTGTATTTCCCATTGAATAAATATAGAAAAGAATTTAAAATTCAAACAATTGGTGAAGATTCACGTTTAACTTGTTCTATTAATGCCCATTGTATAATCTTACGAGTACCTAAATTCTCAACTGATCGTTCGATCATTTCCTTATACTTTTCAACGGCTTTTTCAATTATATCATCCTCGATATTATATTGTCTTAAGAGGTCATAAAGGAGTTCTGGTGGTAAGTGTGGTTGTTTAATCTTTTCAAGTCTTGACCGTATAAATTCTTGTAGTGAGTCCGTATTTGAGATTGCAATTAATGGTAACTTTGCTTTAACCATTCCAACACCAACAATTTGAATTGCTGGGTTTACTCTCTGGAATAATGATCCAAGGAAATTACTTCCTGCCTTAGAGAGTTTATCTATTTCATCAACGACTAATGGTCTATTCTCATATAATGCTCTTCCAATGTTGGAAATAAGAATACTTCTTTGCTTGTTTAGTTCAATGATTTTCATTATTTTTTCATCAAGTTCTTCTAATGGCATATCACTATATTTTTGGAGTACTAAATCCTTTATGAATTCTGAGAATATGTATGTTTTAATTGGATCAATTTCTCCAACCATATCCTCAACTGTTGGTGTGCCGTGCATTCTAACATAAACTGGTTCTCTATCAAACATTTTAGTTAGTATTGTTGTGGAAATTACTGTTTTACCGACTCCATAACCACCATAAAGGAGTGGTCTTATCCCTAATGATGTAGTTGTAACGATTTTATCTAAGACGTTAATTGGTAAGTAATACTTTTGTTCTTTGTAAGTATAGTAAACCCATTCGTTATTCATCTTTTTTGGCTCTATTTTTTCTACGAGAATATTCCTAAAGTTTGATGCGTATTTCACTAACTTTTTCGGGTTTTCCGGTATGTTCTTAAACATTTTTAGCGTTTCTGTGTCATCATTCATTGGTTTTATCTCGTAGAACCCATCTTCTGCCAAGTGTATTGTCCCACTTTTTCGCATTAGAAAATTAATATAATTTTCTATACTGGACATTTGTTTCACCTCTTACTATTGTTTTCTTGCTTAATTTAAAAAGGTTTCGGTTTGTGAAAAAATTAATAAATATAAAAAATAGGTGTCAAATGTAAACAATTTCGGATAAGGATTTCTCGTCGCGTTGTCTCATTTCATCCATTATTTTGAATATTTCAAAAACTATATCAACAGTACTTGGTCGTATGTTTGTTATTGAAAATCTTCTATTCGGAAATGCAATTATTACTGTGTTCATCTTCTTGCTTGTTCTTGTCATTTCTTTATAATCTTCTGGATCAATTTTTATTTTAATAACCATTCCTGGAAATTCTGTTGCTTTTACTGTTGGTTTCTCATCATAAATTATTTTACCTGGGAACTTTTCTAAGAGAACCCGTCTTAGTTCTATCATATCTACGCGTGTAACTCTTTCAACAACCTCTTTTAGTCTCTTGATGTACGATTGTCTTGATCTTTCATTTATAACAGTTATAAATTGTTTTAATACTTTATCAGTATTTATGAGTGTTGTCCTTATCGCGTCGATAATCTGAACTCTTTTCTCTATTCTTTGGTTTTCGTCTGGAATTTCTTCCAAAATTTCTTTACAAACTCTATCAACTATTGTCTGATTCTCAATTGAAGATAACTCTCTATACAAGTCAATTAATTTTTGTTCCATATCGTTTGAGAGTTCTTTTGCTATTTTTTCTAAGCATATTTTTACCGTTTTATCAGAAGTTCTACTTTGCATTAACTTTCTAATGAATTTCAAGTAAACATCTATACCATTAATGCTATTTATAACTTTCATAAAGAGATTTATCATTATTTTCCTAACTTTTTCTTCAATATTATCTATGTTTTCGTCACTTGATATTATGTCAACAATATCTTCGACCATATATGAAACTTCTTCTTTTACACAATCTTTGTCTCCTTTGAATAGACATCCGAGTAGAGTCACATTGGGGTTTGATAGTATATAATCCTTGACATACATTATGATTTTTCTTGTTTCATTATCTATTTCATCAACACCTATTAGTTTCTTAACTTTTACTGGATCAGGTACATCTAATCCATATATGTGAATTATTTTTTTCATTATTGAATAATATATTTCATAGGCTATTTCATATAGTTCTTCATATATTTTTTCACTAACTTCTATTATTTCATTATTGTATTTTTCAATCATTTCCTTTGTATTGTACGTTTCTATTATTCTATATATATCATCATATTCTATGAATTCTCCGTTAAGTAACTTATTAAGCATTTCATCTATTATTTGTGAGACTGGTACAAAATATCTTTTTATTTCACCATTCCACATTATGTTCGATACGTCGTATTTTGTTATTGGAACGTTGTAATCTGTAATTAGTTTCTCTATCTTGAACTTAATATCGTTCTCAATAAAGTTTTCCATTATGTTCAAAAAATCTTCTGGTCTTGTTATTGTGTAATATTGTGATGTTCCAACAAAGAATAATATTTTGTCTTTCTTTATGTTTCCATCTGTGCGCGATCTTGGCATATTCATCATTGAATAATTATCTCCCAATACTTTTGTTAACACGTCTAAATAATCAACAATATTTGGTCCATATAAATATACAAAAGAACATGTTATTTTTACTCTTAGTTCCATTAACTACACCATAAGATATGAAGTGTACTATTTTTAAAAATATTAAATCTTCAAATAATAGGGTTATATATGGCACGTCGAAAAAATGAATTAGAAAATTTTGTTACAACAATGATCCAAATGCGCGAACTAATATCGGGTGAACATTTTAGTATGGGCACAGTCTATAAAATTCTCAATAACCTAACGTGTAAAGATTTATTTTGGGTATTATCTGATGAAGATTATAAGGAATTATATGAAAATAGAATAATTAAACCAAAATCTATTACGTATAAAGAAGCACGCAAAAAAGTCAATTTATCGTTTAATGACCTATCAAATATATTGACACAATTAAAAAAAGAAGTTGGTAAAGACCCACAAAAAGATATAATGTTCACAAAAACAAAATTACTAACAGATCAAGTCTTTTGCCCACTAAGAATGTATTATAAAATGTTATTATCAGAAAAAACCACATTGCTTTCAACAATAGTTGATCGATTTATGTGGGGTAAAGAATTAGAACTATACAAAAAAGACGAAGTATCATCTTTTGACGATGTATATAATTTATTGTATGAAATATCATATACTGACATTGAACCAATAGTTGATGAACGTACTGAAGGAATAACAATAGATAGTCTAAAAGACGAAGAATTTTTTAACACGTTTATTACAAAAGTCAATTTCGAAGAATTCAAAGAAAAAATAGATAAATCTATTGCTAACTTTTGTAAAGAAAAAGTTCTCACAATTGATGGCAAGCCTCTTCCAAAACCATTATGTAGTGGGACATTCGGTATCTATTGTTCAGAAAAATCTCCATTAAGAAATGTTAGCAAAATCATATACAAGCGTCCAATATACGAACTATTTAAGAGAATGCTTCTAAATCCATACTTTTTAAATTATGTTTGTGCATCTATAACACAAGAAGGTGGTGTTTGTGATGTATATAGTCACGTGTCTAAAATTATTGCATCAATAAATTCTAACGTTAAATCACGATATCTATCTTATGAAGCAAATTATATTGACATCGGCGAATTTGTAGAATCGTGTTATGCGCTAATACTCCCAACAATACGGTGGACTTTTGAGGATGTCCGTAATCACATATTCTTTAGTGCTGTTCCAGATGGTATTGGTGAAGACTTTATATACGAGTTCAAGGCAACATCATCAAAAAGAACAATAGATGCGATTTACAATGTAGCAATTAGACAATCAAACATTTATGGTGTATTCTTCAATAAGGGTAAAGCATTAATTGAAGTTCTTGTTGGTTCAAAATTTAATACGTCTAAATTCCTCAAGAAATCGACGCTTCAAAAATATGGTGCGTTCGTTGTCGAAGATGCAATTGAGATACATAGGGTAATAGATGTTGATATGGCAATATTCAATATTGGAGTGTTTGAACTTATGGATATTCCAAATAATATTCATAAACTAAGGCCACTAAGTGATGAAATATGTGAGAAACATTGTCCGTTCCATATACGTGAACAGTGTTACTATTATAATAACGAATACAAGAAAAATAAAGAAATTAAGAAAATAGTAGATGAAATGTTAAAACAAGAGAATGAATTGAATGTTAACTTTATCAGATGAAATCATTCAAGAAGATAATAGTATAATCGTCCTCATCTATAAATAACATATTTGGATTTCTTTTGTATTTATATATTACGATCCTCTTAACGAGATTCTCACTTATTGCTACATCGACTTCGTCTAATTCAAAGTTTGAATATAAATCGTGATCTGGTATTTCTCTCATTTCGTTCATATCATGGATGAAATAAGTATTGTTTTTATTAGGTGTTAATTTAACACGATATAACCTTTTCATATTCAACACCATTTTAAATTGATATAATAAGTGTTTAAATTCATTTAAAATCAACTATCTAAACTACAAAGAAAAAAGTAAAATTTTAAAATTTATTCAATCATCAGATGTTAAATATTTAAGGTAATGCTCCTTTATTATTTTATTAGCAAGTTGTTCGTCACCTAAAAATTCAGTTAACTTTTCTTTGGATATTATAACATTTGTCTTATCAACGAAAAACTCAACTATTGCAGATACAAGCATATACTTTGAACTTTTATCCATAAACTTCATAGTATTCTCAAAATAGTCGATATTATCAAGAAGAACTTTCTTTGAATAATTAACAGCAACACCTAGATTCGTAAATACAGAATTCTGTGGAAATTTAACAATCCCTTTTTCATCAAAGTATAATATTACTGATCCAAGAATCGTTGAACGAGTACGTGTAGTTAACTTCTTAACTTTATATTCAACATTGTTTACACCATACTTATTCTTTACATATTCGATTACATCATCAACTGTTCTAAGTTTTGGATTAAGTGAAACTTCGTATTTTACATCCCCACTTCTAACTATAACTTTATCTCTAAAATAGTTATCAATAATAGTTGTCATTCTATATAAAATATCATCATCAGTTGGTTTAGTATACTTTGCTTTTAGTCTTACGCTCTCATATGATGAATTTCTAAACCTAATCATATTAGAATTTATTACATTGCTATATTTCTCTCTAATAAATCTACGTAATTCTCTATGAAACGACTTAGGTTTCTTGAAATTAATACCATTAATAACATACGAATAATAAACTAACGTATCTATAAACGTATCTTCGTTTCCTATTGTAACACTCCTTTTTATGTTTGACTTATACTTTAAGTATTCCATTAAGATTTTCTTCGAAGTTCTCTCGACAGTGTTAGGTAATGAATATCTTACTTCGATTTCATCCACAACTCTATAATAAGTCTTTACCATTGTCCTATTCTTGAATATTCCATTATCTGAACTTGGCTGTAACGCATCCTTTAAAACAAAACTCCATTGTCCATCCCCAAAAATTTCATTGTGATTATCATACAATATTTTCTTATAATCTTTATATACCATTTAACATCACCTTAAAAATCTTTCAAAACTATTGTTAATAGTGCTAATTAAAAATGTTATTCCAAATTTAAATTCTTTAACATTCAAAATACAAACAAAATTAAATTTAAATTCACAAAAGTAAAAATATAATTTGCGGATAAAAAGAAACAAGTAAAAATAACTATCTTCAACCACCAACATTAACTATTGTGTCTTTACGCATTGAAATATCTGATGGTTCAACCGCATTAATCGTTCCCGTGAATAACCTCACTTGGATATTATACGTTGATAAAGTATCAACTGATGTCTGGACTAAATACATTCTTGCTTTGTTCCCTGATATTTTACTATATAGTATATAAATGTTATTGTACTGATCCACATAAAATCCATTTATAAATGTTCCCCATTGTGATGGAACTATCGCATACGCTGGTTCATCGTTAAGTGTTTCCTTAGTTGAAGGTGAATATAAATACCCATTCGATTTACTTATTTTCATACGAAGAACTAATGATGTTAATATTCTATTATTATCATAGTACCAGTATGGTATAACTAATTCAAAGTAATCATTGTATTCATAAATCTTTTCTATTCTAAAGTTCATATATGCTTTTCCACTATTTAGACCTCCAATATATTTTGAAGCAGGTGAACCCTTCCATACGTGAACATACATATTTCTTTGTGCTGGATTGTATAGTTTATATAGAACTGGAATAACCTCGATTTGCCCACTATTGTATATCAAATTAAAGCGCGGGAGTATGTACTTTGTAATATCAACTATACTTCCATCTGAACGTGACACTTTTAGGAAGTCAAATTCCCCAATAACACTCTTACCTTGTGTTTTAACAATAATTGGAATCCAACCATAGTTCTCATCATATACAATTGGCCAAAATGGAACTAAATCATCATCCTGATAATATTGCGTATTTAAGTTATCAGGGACAGTTGGTGTACCGAAGAAGTACATTTGCTCTACTTTACCTGTATCAGTGTTATATATTCTTACAAGAAAGTCCTGACCACCATTAGTATATTGTGTTTGCGCATATATTGAAAATATTCGCTTATTATCAGTAAACCTGATTATTGCTTCACTAACACCATATGTAAACCTATAGTAGTCACTCAAATCTTTCTTTATTAGCGTTAATGGCATTGCCAAAAATGTTTGGTCATCTTTCATTAAAGTAAAGCACATATAATTTCTATGATTAAGTTGTTCGTAGTCATAAATAATTCTTGCATCCTCAATTGTACCATCACTTTTTCTAAATTTCATATAGAATTTGTTGTTGTTTTTATCAAGGCCAAATATGTATACGTATGAATTATCTTGCCATATCCATATATCCCTTAACCAAATGTTAATCTTGTAACTCCATAATAAGTTTCCATAGTGATCATATTTTACAATCCATTGTTCATTGTAATTAGTTTTCAAGTATAAATAGATTCCATCTTTATCTGCGATTATGCCTTGTTCAAAATCTCCGTATATTGTATATCCCGATATATCAAAATCAAAGTTAAATTCTATTTGAATATCTGGATAGTTCACGCCTGCTATCGTTATACCGGATTTTGTAGTTAATTTTTGATAATCAATTTTTGATTGTGTTACTGTTATATCCCCAACTTTATTAGAGTTTTTATCATAAACTGGGACACGCACTTGTTTTGTTAACTTGTCATTAGTTGTGTTTATACTATCACTTGTATCGAGATATAACGTTAATGCGAACCCTATCAAGAAAAATCCTAGTATTAATAGTGAATATATTTTGTGTTTTTCATCCAACCCCAACACCATTAAATGTAACTTTTGAATATTTTAAGAATGAAGAAAAGAAAAATATAATATTCAAGACTCTGATGTAGAAATCAATTTAACATTAATAATAGCAAAATTATTTGGTTTTCCAAGACCATATGAGATTGGATAAGTTCTATAGACAACATTATATAACGATGTCCTATCAAGAGTCGTCTTAACTATATAGACACGTTTATTAAATAAGTACAATAAATACATATGTCCATTCTTATCAACGTAGAAATCGTATATTGAACCCGGAGTTGAGATCACATTATCAAAGTATACACCAGTAGCACCTACTGAATAATAACTTATATTACTATCTTTAATTAGTGAGACAATATTACCGTTAGTAACATTAATCCGTAGTTTGTAAATTATGTCACGATAATATGTACGAGCAGGTGGATAAAATTCTTTATTTAGATAGGGTACATACGCGTTAGTATATGTTAATTTAGTTATTGGAATAAAAGAATATCCATGGCAATATCCTTTTGTAGAGTCACGAGACACTAATATCGTATACTCTATAATATCATCAACAACTCTTGCCTTTATTATGTTGTAATTAAATATGCTTTCATTGTTACATCCATATGGATCACTATTTACAAATGTGAACACGTTTTCAGTTGGGTTATCAAACCACATTGGTGTTATCCCTGCTTCATCCATTGGTAACACAATTGTTTTTGACCAAAGTAGTGAACCGTTAGTTTTACTAAATGCTAATAAAGTAAAGTAACCACTAGTCTGTGGTATTTTAATTATCGAAGGAACAACTACTATATTCTTATCGTCTACAATTGGCCATCTTGAAAGGATAAAATCATTGTATTTAGTTCCAAAAAAGTAAAAATCTTTCGCAACATCAGGTGTTTCATAAACCCTAACTAAAATATCGTAACCACCGTTTGTAACTTTTGTTTGTGACCTAACAATAACTTCTTTCCCGTTTAACATCTTAAACATTGCATACGTATGAAAATATGGATCAACACCAGTAAACCTATTATCATATATATAAGTTATCGAACGATTTGTAAAATCAACCATAACATACGGTTGTAATAATACTTTAATATCTCCATTTACAAACTTGTAGGCATCTGTTCCGTATAAAGTCATAAACTTCTTTAAACCATTTTGTGACGATGGATACCTATCATTAACTAATAATGCTTCGTATTTCCCGAATCCAGTATCTTTATCAAGTTTAATCATTAATAGTTTATCATCAGAGACCCTACGACCTATTAAGTATATATTGTTATCATCCTGAAACATAAAGGGTATTTTCAACATACTATTTTTGTCGAAAGTAATATAACTCCAAATAAGGTTACCATTATGATCAAATTTCATAATCCAACCAACGTCATCATACATATTCTCCTCCGATTTAGTATTAACATAAACGTATATTCCGGACGAATCCGCGATTATTGAACCATATTCAACTTCGATATATTCAGGAGTTAATCCGTAATATGATGGTATAACTGGAAAGTTTAGCATAATCTTTAAATCACCACTACTTGTTCCCGCTTTAGTCGTAAGTTTTGTCAACGAAACATTCGTATTTGTATAGTTTAGAGTTATTTCCTCAAACTCACTATTTGTACCACTTTGTGATATATTGTTTACATTTGATATAGAGTTTGTATTAGTAATTGGTTGTTGATAGTTATTATATAAGACAATACTATACGTTATTAGTACTATAGAGAGCAATATTAGTGATACAATTATTTTATCAACTAATTTACTTTTTTTCACTTTACCCCACCATAGAAAAATAAAATATTGAAATCTTAAAAGTAAAGAAGATCAATCATTGAAACGATTGTGAAGAGTATAATATAACGCTCTTATATAATAGTAGATTGTGCGTGTAATCTCCAATCATATTCATATTATATTCTACGAATATTGGCATTGTAGTTATCGATATACCATTTACTCCTATTGATCTATACTCTGAAACATTGATTCCATTCACAACATTAACGTCAGTCAATAGTATAATTGATAGCATATTATCAAATTGTGATGAAATCGATGGTGTAATATAGTTCGTATTTACTGTTTCATTAATATTAATTGCATACATTACTAATTTTCCAACGAATGAATTTGGTTTGATAATGTAATTCGTTAGTGATCCAACTTCGATCTTCGTTGGTACTGGTAATATAAGATACATATGCACTACTTTCATCATAGTAGTATCTCTAAGTTTGTAATTGATTAATACTGTTTGTTTCGAGATTAATATTGTTGATAAAATGTCTCCATTTGGTTCTATTGTTATATTATTTGGAACTTCTCCGGACTTGAAGTATGGTTGTTCATTATAGATGTCCTTATTAAGGTATATTTGAATAATCTTACCTACAACTTCTGCCTTAATTTCCTTATCAAGTGATATGTATGGAACATACATCGTGTATGTTTTATTATCATAGTGATAGTATACGTCTGTGAATACTGCTATAAATGGAATTTCATCGTGCTCTAAGTTAATTGGATAGTTCTTAGTTGTTTCAATAAATAATGTGGGTACAAGTATTGGATTATATGCTTTTGCAGTTACACTACTAAGTGATATTGATAGATAATTCACTCCTTCTTTTCCAACAAATGTGTTATTAAGTTGTACTCTATAAACTCTAATGTATGATGGAATATATTCTTTATCGTAAATATACATTCTATACATATTTGACGTTGAATTGTATCCAATTACACTATATATGAATGGTATCGGGTAATAGTAGTGGAATGCGTTGTAGATATAGTACGATTTTAATGCTGGAACAATGTATGGGATAACGTCCTTTATTAGTGTTACTTGTGATATTATATTGTTATAATTGATTTGATCAATTGCTGAAGTGTCCGTATCCGTGTAGTCGTAAATCATTTTGAGGCGTATGTCAACGGGTGATGGGAGTGGTAGTGTTTGTATTATGTTAACTCTATTGAGAGCCGTGTAATTGGTTGGTCTTAGTTTAATATATGGAATCTTATTATTGTAAACTACTACCGAATAGAATGTTAGTTGTCTTAGGTCTCTATATACGTAATCAATCCTCTTTGAATTTACAGTAACAAATTCAACTGATGGATTTATAGTTAACTCATATGGTTTTTCTAACGAGATATTGTACGGATTTATATACATATTCATACTCTTAGTATCGTAAATTGTAATATGCTTATCTTTTTCATTATCCATATTAACTCTGACGATATAATTCGTTTTATGCAAGTTTATGTTATTGTATAATATTTCGGGAGCATTAACATCAATATATAACGGGTTCTCGATAATAACGAACGTTGCATATTCGTCTGTTGGAACTCCTGTTGTTACGATGTTTCTAACCCTATTTACAACGTATTCTCTGTAACGCCAAACTGGTGAATACGCCATAAATTCATAATTTGTGGTTGGTTGAAGTTTTTCATTTATAATGTTTAGGACGTTATTCTCACTAACGACATTAACTGGTTTATTCATAAGTAACTTTATTGATTCTATTGTGATATTGCGTGTAATTGGAGTTATAACAGCAAAATCCTCATATGGTACACTAACATAAGTATTTCCATTATTTAATAAATCAGGTAGATAATTTACTAAATATACAATACTATATCTATACTTTCCATATGACACTCCATCAATCCACCCAACTTTATGGTATGGTGTGAATCCACCATAAGTATCATACCATAATGGTAATATATTATCGTTAACCTGAATGTTCTCATTTACTATTGTTAACGATGACATATTGAACATTGTTGGATTAAAGTTTGGTAATGTATAATTAGCAAGAAGTCTGTATTTTAATTTAACTGGTGATTCCGTTTGTAATTTTTCGTTTATGTAACCTGACAAGTCATTCATATACATTGAGGGAGTATGAATGTCTGGAATATCCTTACGAATAACAATTTCTATTGGTTGTATTCTTGGTTCATTAATATTAACTTCATTAATATATGATGGAACGTTGTCCAAATATCCTGATACAATGACCTTCTTTATCATATTATACGAGTAAATGTATAATCTAACATTTGTTTTAGATAATTTTTGTGTTATTTGTTGGTTTACATCATCTTCACTATTTACAACATATTGTGGCTGAAGTATTGTTGTATTTACATATTCAGTAGAATACGGTATATCATCCTTATTAATACCTTTAATTATTGAGAACACTAGAAAAGTTCCATATCCATTTGCTTCATCTGAGTAACCCTTGTTTACTGTAAAGTTTACTAGATATGTTCCTGCGAGAGGAAATGGGATTTCTGCTGTAACTTGGAACGAATTACCATTATCAAACCAATGAGCAATAGGTTCATTAATAATGTTTAATTCAAATGAAGTTTTTGGTTTGAAATTGGTCACGTTCAAACTATAATCATCAGTTAATAAGTATATGGTTGGTGTTGTGGAATTTGTAAGTTTAAAGATTAGAGTTCCTTTACGATAGTATAGTCGCGTATTGCCCAAATACTTTACACCAACATTTAATGTTTCTTCTGAGGCAGTAACATTCATTATGACAATTTCACGATCATATGGAATATAAATATTACCAGTCCATTTTATATTCTTGTTAACTATTATTGTTATTGGGTACGTTCTTCCTGGTATTAATCCTGTTGTATCTATAGATACAATAAAATTACTCATTATATTAATGTATTTCCCTAACGGAGGTGTCGATACTATACGTGTATCTCTACCGTTAATAATAACTCTAATACTATTGAATATAAAGTACCTATTACCAGTATTTCTAATTGTAAGATTCATAATATTAATTTTTAATGACGAATTTATTAAATAAATATTTTGAACAAGAGGTATTGTAATTGGAAGAGAATTTGTCTCGTAGTTGCTTATGCTAACTTTAATAACACTATCACCAGGGGAAACCAATCTTTTAATACCACTTATTTCAAACGTATCACCTGGATTAACAATAGTTTTAGATATTGATAGATTATTGAGTGGTGTTTCGCCCAAATATAAATTATATGTCCCTGGACTAATAATTATAATATTACTTCCTTCATTTTTCAATTTTGCAGTAAAGTTAAATATCGTACCATTAATATCATTTCTATATGTAAGTTTAACATCTGTCAACACAATCGTTGGTCTTCTTTTGAATAATAAATTCAATGTATAAGCGTATTCTCCATTGTTTATTATAACTTTTATTGTATGTTTACCAGGTTTTAATGTTGATGTCGTAATATAATACGTATAAACATCACCTGTTCCAAGAGTAATATTAAGTCCTGGCTCTGAATATACAAGATTTCCATCAATATAAGTTTTTATATCGGTAAGTTTTGTATCTTCACCTGTATTCTTTATCTTTATTGGGAGATCCCCAAGATAAACTTCCGTATTATTTATAGGGAACACTATTACTAACTTAACTTCAGTCATATAACCAACGAGTGTTACTCCCGAATTTTTGATATTAACACTTAATATACCACCTTTGTATGATGGTGGAAGATAAACCTTAACTCTATAAACCGTATATTTAACACCATTAATAATAGTACTTCCAATTTTGTATACTTCAATATCTTTTATTGGAGTATTAACTATTGAAATTGGCATTGCGTCAAGTTCATCTAAATTATCCATTGTAGAAGCAACAGTCATATAAAACCATTCCTTTAGTATTGTTCCATTAGAGGACTCCACGTAGTAAACTGGTACTTTTGCGCCATCCAAAGGAGAAATTACTTTATATGACGCTTGATTAATATCAGTAGTAGTTCTCTCTAATGCTTCAGTCCCATAATGAGCAATAATAAATTTATATGTCCCGTATGCTATTAATGCGATTGCAATTGCTGTAACAATCATAAATAATTCTTCAAGTGTAGTAGCCATCAACACACCCAATGAAAAATAGAATTACTAATACTTAAAATTAGATAATAATATTAAAACGATTTAATTACTTATTCATAATACACGACTCTAAAACAAATAAAGCAACACCACAAATAGCACTATTAACTTTTGAACCACTTAAAATTAATGAATAAGTCTCAAGTATATTCTGATATTCTCCCTCAACAAGATCATACGTAAAATCATTATATAATATCACTATTAGACTCTTACAATCATTATTAACAGAAATCTCCGTTTCCTCAAAATTCGATGACACTAATACATATTTATTACCATTGTAGACAATCTCCATCTTAAACCCATAAACTAAAATAAAAGAAAAATTTAAAAATATTAAAAAGAGATCACTTTCTTTGTTGTTTATAATAATCTGGAAGAATATCGTACTTCTTGTAACCCTCAATATAAATCATATAGAATACGTTAATATTAACGTTCTCTTTACCATATTCATTGTACAATTTTTCATAATAGTACTCTGGTTTCTTGATATTATTCGATGTAAATGAGAATGAAATTGTAGTTGTACCTTCACGAGATGTTGTATTAACTGGGAAGTATTCATCAAGAACTCTGAAGTATGTTTTTACATAGTTATTTTCATCACGAACAATTATCGCATAGACAATAATTCCAGCACGTATAGGAACACCAGACTTATCGAACATAACGTTAATACTAACAGTATTCGTACCATCTTTAATAGCACCAGCAATATTAAATGGTGAAACTTTCTTTCCGTTAACGCTCGCAAGTGAAGTTATTCTTCCATACCATCCCCAAGTCCTAAAGTATATATTCTTAACATCTGTAACTGTCTTTGTTATAGTTACATTATTGAATGGTTTTGTTTCATTTGTAAGATATATACCCTTTGCAATAATTTCTTCATCACCATTTGAATGTTCAACTATTAAATCACCTTTTCCATCACGACCATAAACCTTAATTAGTAACGTACTATTAGTAGGTATAGTCCAATTTAGTTTATCGAGTTGTGTAATATTTCCATTAACAGAGACACCATATAACGCAAATGGTCTAAACTTGTAGACAACGATCTGAGTACTTCCAATTGTCGCAAATTTTGGTTCGATATTTGGATCCCCAAAATACTGTAGTGTTGCGAGTTTATACCATATACTATTAACTATATTGTCTCTAATAACAATCATATATTTATCGTATACATAGGCATCATAGTCAATAACAGGGAGTGAAGGTGACTTAACAGTATAGACTCCCTTTCCAACAATAATAGTCCTTTTTGCTAGATACTTGTCTGCACCAATGACTATAACAGTATTATTATCATCTGAAACCTGTGCATAAACGCCTTGTCCGACATAAACAGTTTGGCCTTGCACGTTTGTTTTACTAAGAATAATAATTGGAACTGTATGCATATATTCATCTTTCGAAATTGTACCTCCAAGATAGTTAATTGCGTTCATCTTGGCGATATCAGCGTACCAAGCGATAAACCACTTGACATTAAACATATCCCAGTTAAATTCATATGTGGGATCCGACGAAAACCACTTAGCAACAACGTGATCAAAAATTCTATTGTGACTACCATCAATAAGTGCTGGCCTATTACTAAGTAATGAACTTTCAATCCAATAACCGTAATCCCACCATGTTACTACTACATCATTATTATTAGAGTTATTATGTATATACTCTAAGGCTGATTCATATTCAATAGGAACTGACCCATAGTATTTTCCGTTATAATAGATACCACGAATTTGCATTGAATAATCTTTCATAGTTGCACCATTAACGTATGCTGATGATACAAAAATTAATAGTGTTAATCCAATTGCAATCTTCCTAAACGTTACATTTGAACTAATAATTGCATCACTAATTATTCTCATTATGTATGGCAAGAGTATCGAAATTGACACTATTCCGAAGAATAGGAATCTTGATGCCCACCACATAAATATACCGAACGTCGATAGGATAACTAACGCAACATCTTCCGAAATATCGTTGTTTATCCTACGTACTAACACGTAGAACATAAGCAATAGTGACGCAATTCCAACAAGACTAATAAATATTCCGTGAATGCTAATATATGGTTTCTTTAATGAAGCAAAGACTATACTCGAAATTATAAGTAACATAATATTTCTATATTTATCTCTTTCAAGGATCTTATATGCAAGTATTATTGTACCAATAACCATACTGAATACATAGAATATACCATCGCCTGAATTCGATAACTTGTTAGCAAACATAGTGTAATACATCATAATAGAATTTACTGAAACACCAGATAATTCCTGGATGGTGAGTGCTATTGGATTATATGTTCGTATTGAATAGTTAAACGCATAACTAAATTTATAGAGGAATACTAGAACACCAACAATTGCACTACCAAAACCAACTCCCAAAGTTACACGATAATCACTAAACTTCTTCTTAACAAACTCTAGAATATATGAAAGTATCGTGACACCAACCATTGAATACGCCATTAACTTCAATGAACCATAATTCAACATATATGAAGTATACTCGAACTTATACACTATTGCCATAATTCCAATAAAGATCGTCCATGGAATAAGGATATACTTACGTATTTTTGCTACATAGTTATAGTCCTCATTTAGAATCTTCTGGAATATTATGAATCCAAACAAGATTCCAAAGAAGACCCCATTAAATTTACTACCTGCCCACACAACTGATGCAGTAAACGCTAGTAATGATGAAATGACACTATAAACTTTAAGTTTCTTTTCATTTGTTTCACGCATTATAAGTATAAACAATGCTAAAGTATACAACATTAAACCAATAAAGACATTGTCACCACGTGCATTACCTCCATAAGTTCTCATCCAACCAGCAATAGTGAAACCAAACGCAATAACTGATGTTAACGACAACCACTTTCTACGTGTTAAGAGATAACTCACGAAAAATATAGCAAATGCTGTGAATATATACATAACAACTTGTCCATACTTAAATGCTGTAAGAGAATCCATAAATATTCTTAGTGGTGCAGTAAGAACTACCCACCACGCATATAGTTCAACATTAGTACTCGGAACACCACCTGTTGGTGGGTAAATCTTATCATAGAACTTACCAATATCACCATTAAGTAGCATTTTATATCGTTCGTAATGATAGAATGTATCAGGATCATTAAAGTAATATGACTGTGCCGGGATTACCCTAAGATACGCAGTTATTGTTATAAGGCCAACGAGAACTACTGCAAAAATAATTTTCTCGTATTTACTAAATTTCGCAGACACTTTTTCAAAAAGTTCACTCTGCATCGTATCTTCACCAGAAGATTAATACTTGTTCACACATTTATAAATGTATCATAATAAAAAATTAACTAGAAATCTTATTGCGAGGATCGGTATCAAACGTAGGATTAATAACAAGAACACCATTATTCTTATAAAAACACACGTAACCTTTATCTACAGGAACAATGATCTTATATATTCTTGTATATTGTGGAGTAATATCCATATCCGGGTATAAACGTGAAATATCAACTACAGTATAAATATACTGAGCATCTGACAAGTGCTGTTGTGTCAACCGAGAATCGAGACTACACCACCGACCATAACACGCCAAACTATCATCAAGAAATGGCGTATAGAAGATATTACCATCTTTTGTTACATCAGTAGCAATAATAGGAACAATCGGCATTTCATAAGTTGACTCCATATTAAAAAACTTAATTTTCACGTAAACAAAACGCTGTCCATAACCCTCAATAAAACCAAATTCATTAAACTTAACCAAGGGTAAAGGTTTTATTGGGACACAAACAGTACTCCCATCTGGAAACGAACTCGCTAAATTAATCTGGTTTGCAATACTCGAAACAACAACACCCATATACAAATTCATAAAACCATTAGAAATACCAGTACCAAATAATAACACAATAACAGCAATCATAGTAACGAGAACTATATACACTAAATACGATATTGGTTGATCAACAATACGATACGACACTCACATCCCATACTAATAATCATATGACAATTCTTAAAAATATAAAGATTTCACAATAGAAAACCTTTTAAGTTTTGATTATAGATATCAAACACGGGTGAGTATAATGATCATAGTATTGGACGGAATGGACGCAACATACAAATCAACAATCGCAAGAAAACTCCAGAACTATGGATTCACAACGATAAGATTTCCATACTATAGAGAAGAAGTTAACAAAAAATTACTACACGCAAAATCAATAGAAGAAAAAGCACAAATATTCTTCGAAGATATGAAAAAAGTTATCATAAAAATAGACAAAAACAATAACTACGTTTTTGATAGAAGTTTTGTATCAACATTCCTATACCAAGGAATAGAAATATCGGAAAAAGAAAAAATTCCATACGAAGAAGCACTAACAAGACTATACAACATTATGAAAAACACTATAGATTACACAAACATCATAGACCAAATATTTATACTAACAGTCTCAGACAATGACTATCTAAACAGAACAATAAATAGAGACCACATTGACAATATAGATGAAGCATACGACAAATTAGACTTCCAACGAAAAATTAGAGAAAAAATTCCATATGTTACAAAATTCCTAATAGAACACAACCTAAACGTTACCATAATAGACACTTCAGGAAAATCATCTGACAAAATACTTGAAAAAGAAATATTACCAAGGATTACTTAATTTTAATTACGGGTATTTCAACTTTATATCCACCTTTAACGTGACAAACATATTCTTTCAATGTTTTTGCAACTCTTGGCGACACATTTATTGAACCATCGACCATAATACTTTCAAGTTTCTTTGCGATTTCCTCAGCGGGTCCAACATATGGATCTTTTCTTAGTATATCAGACAATTTTCTCGTTGCAGAAACAAGAAAGTATCCACCCGGAATATTATTATCTATTGCCAAGAACCATCTCTTAGGTAACTTCTTAACAACAACCTGAATAAGTTTCTTGTTTTCAAACTCTTTCGATAGTGCCGACTTACTACCAAGTGTACCAATAAACTTAACACCAGCATTATCAAAGACTTTCTTTGGAATATCGTCTGCTAACTGACTCATAAGTATAACACCATATGAATATTTTCTCGAAGTCCTCGAAATCTCAGCAATCTCATTAATATAAGTTTCAACATCAACAACATCACTAATAACACTTGGTTCAAAATAAAAGTGTGCTTCATCAATACCAACAAGTATTGGAGTTATAGGTTCATTACGTGAAATTTGTTCCTGTCTTAACGAACTCGTAGACTTCAAAATCTTTAAGAACTCTTCAAACATAACAACACCAACCTTCTTATATACTGTATCTTTCTCCATTGGAAGAAAGATAACTGTAAATGTATAAGGTTTGAACATTTTTTCATAAACAAATTCTTTTGTAAACATTGTTTTTGCAGGCATAGGTTCATATAGATCCTCGAATATTGGTTCACTTGTTCCCTTAAACATTTGTAAAAATTCTTTATGTTTATCTTTCAATGCAACTATATCAGAGAATACACGTGGAAATATTTCAACAGCCTTCGGATCAACATACACCTTTGAGAAAACAGCAGTTCTAATAAGATCCATACTCGATGGGGACATTTTTAACGCCTTGATAAATTGATAAAACGACGGAATCTCTTTATCGTCATCCGGATCTTCAGGAATAACTTTTCCAATATCTTCAGGATTAATATTAATTATTTGCAACGGGTGACGAATACTTGGATTCCTCTTATACATATTTAAAATAAACTCATAAAATCCCTTTATACCCATCTCAAATGCTTTACCCAACACAACAAACTCCTGTTTCTTTGCACCCGTAATCAAGTTTCTAATAATACCAAAAGTCAACATATTAACAGGTAACGTAAATAAATAATCAAATTTAACATTTCGTAATTCTTCTAAATTTGACATTGGTGCAATAGTCATAATTTGAATATTCAAATTGATAATTCCAATATTCTTAACTAACTCAATTTCATAATCAAGAAGACAAGGACATTCCTCATTTATTTTACGAACTTCACTCTCAATATCTACATTCTCATTATTATTTCCATCATTATTTTTGTTATCATTATTTTTATCACCATCATTATTTTTGTCATCATCACCAATCCTAAACATTTTATTAATTTTCTCTACACACTCACCAGAACACATACAGTTTTCAATACACTCATAGAAATTCTCAACTAATGAACCATCTTCATTAATACAACCACACCTAAATAACCTCTCACGAATACTATTTATTTTTAGTTTCAACATATAATACTCACGAACATCAACAGGAGTCGTAACAATAAGGACAGATGAACCACCAGCAAGAGCATTCAACTCAAGAATATACTTACCTAAATGTGACTTACCAGAACCCATACCACCAAGAATTAAAGTAACCCTATTCGAAACTGCCTGCCAATTTGGATAATTAATAGGATTCTCACAATATTCTGTAACATAATAATACTTCTCACCCCACACAGTCGTACCAATTGGCAACAATTTAATAGTAGTACCACTATTGAAAATCTTACCAGTTATAATCTTATACATTCCAATATAATAATCAGACGGTTTCATTAAATCATAATCGTCAATCGTAGAATTACCTTGAATAACATCATCCAATCTAAGGAAATTAGCATAAGTATTACTAATCTCATTAATCGAAATCTCAAACGTCGAATAATTAGACTCCCCACACCCCAAAATCGCCTCAATTTCATCAAGAACCCCAATAACAACATCAACAAGCATATCATCTCCCTTTAATATTATATGCCCACCTATCTCATCTTTAGTATGAATAACACTAACACCACAATCTGAACCATCATCTCTCACAATCCTCTCCTCAATAATACTATTTAATATGGGGACACATTCAGGATCAATACCCAAAACATCATATGACTGTTGAACACTCTCAATATTACTTTCATCCTGACCAACATTAACATCTTGAGACACAACATCCTCACCTTTACTCTCAACAGAACTGTGATCTCGTATAGGAACATATTCAATACGTTGTGTTATAGGAGATGGAGAAGTTATTTGGGGTGACGATACAGGATACATTTGTTCACTTTCTGATACACTAAGTTCAATAGATTCACTCTCAACATTAGATGGAAGCGGTAAAACTTCTGATTCGTGTAACTCTTGCTCTTTAGGAACTTCCGGAATACTAACTCCTTCACTAACTTTAGTACTCTTTATTTCATTACTCATTGATGAAACTATAGATTGAGAATCTGGAGTGATTGGTTGTCTAATAGGTGAAACAGGTAGTTGTGGTTGTGGAACAATAGGAACATTGCGTTCACTTTCAACTGGTTGACCTCTTTGTTCTTCAAGTGGAATAGGTTCTGAAACTTCCTGAGATTTCTCTTCTTGCACACCTATTTCTATTGGCATTGAAATCGTATAATCAGCTAGAACACCCTCAAACTCTTTAACCCTATCATAAATAATATATGACCTTCTTGGCGGAAATCCAATAACCCTCATCTGTCTCGAAGTCAAACTAGTTATAGGAACACGTTTTGGTGAATAATCTGTCTTAAAAGTAGTATTAACAATACTCTGAATCTTCTTTTCAATCTCAGGGATCAACTTCTTAATTATAATATTATCTGGAATAGGTTCAATTCCATATTCTGTCGCACGGACAAACTTTAACCTAAACACAAGTAATAACTTCAACTTACCGCTCTCAATTTCACCACTATTAAAAACAAAGATATCTACTGGAGCAACAACTTTCAATAAATTAACAATACTCTCAATACTTGACTCAATATTTTCAATTTTTTTATTTATTTCATTAGTAACGGGAACATAAAGAGCATAAACAATAAAGTAAACACCATTCATTAACCTATTAGGATCATTAACTATTGGAACTTTTATTTCAGGCATATTAGACTTTATAAATATAAGGGAATCATCACTAATCGTTAAATCCTCATAAAACATTGGTTTAATTTTCTTTTTAACCCTCCTCTTTTTACTAACCTTCTTTTTCTTACGACCAAAACCAACTCTCACTATCCTACCCACCAATATCTAAAACACAACCTTTTTTAAAATAGTCAAAATGATAAAAGAAAATCAAGGACTCAAAGCAAACTTATTATATGAAACCTCATAAATATCACCACGTTCATACAACTTCCTCAATAACCTCTGGGCATCATACTTATCAATACCTTGCTTCACCGCCTCCTCAATAATAACCTTACCCGGAATACCCTCCGGATACTCAGGTTCTAACGCCTTTATAATCTTAATAATCTTTTCGATCTTGGACAATGTTCTACCCGAACTACCAACTTCAATATTATTAATATCAATAAACTCAGCACTCTCCTCGTCACCATTCTCAAATAACACTTTCATATTTTCTTCCCAAATTTCAATCGCCTTCTTAATGTCATCAACAGTAATAACCTCCCTAAGATAAATTCTTGCAATACTTCTAGCAATCCTATAGAACGCCATTAACTGTCTAGGACCTAATGGCATCTCATAGAAACCATTGTACTTCCTTGACTTCTTACGCATCGTAGAATAATACTTAGCAAGATATTCAATAGCATCATCACTAAGTCTTGGATTAATATTCTGTCTTGCATACGCAATATACTTCTTGAGCAATTCAGGTTCAATATACTTAATCTTACCCTTCTTACCACTAATCATAAACGACAAAATATGCTTCGCAATCTCATAATCCATCTTTTCATCAGGTTCATCAATTACAGGAACAATCAAATCAAACCTCGATAACAATGGTGAATCTAAATCAATCTGATCAAACAACCTTTCATCCAGATTCCACCTTCCGTGCTTAGGATTCATCGCCGCAATCACAGTCGCCTTTGCAGGCAAAGTAATAGTAACACCACCCTTACTAATGGAGACAACACCCTGTTCCAACGCCTCTCTAATAGCAGAACGTTCTCTACCAGGCATCTCTGCGAACTCATCAATAAACGCAATACCACCATCACTCTTTGGAAGCGCACCCGCCTTTACAGTCCACTCACCAGTAACTGGGTCACGAACAGTTGCACCAACTAACCCAACACCAGTTGACGTTGCCGCCGAAGTAACAATACCACGAGGAATAACTTTTCTCAAGAACTCCCTAATCTGACTCTTTGCAGTACCCGGATCACCAACAAGAAGTACGTGAGACTCGGCACGAATAGGAATACCCTCCGGAGACTCCATATATCCACCACTAAACAAAGCAACAGCAATTGCCCTCTTGACATGATACTGACCCTTTATTGATGGCGCAATACTATTCACAACAACATCAAACGCATCATCCCTACTAGCAATTTCACGAATTTGACGCTCTTCTTCTGGAGTCACAACAACATCAGTAAACTTTTGAGATTCAACTTTAATATCACTAATCTCCAAAACTTTTTCATAGTAAGCATACTTTGTACCTTTAATCTTACGCGGTCTAACAACACCAGTTACAATAACACGATCACCTGCCTCAATCTTGTTCACTATATCATCACCAACAACAACCGCCTCAATAGAAGAAATTCCCGAAACACTCGCCCTTTCCGGAAGTTCCTGAATCTCAAGACGCCTATATGTAACAAACTGAATCTTATTCTTCACAGGCTCAATCTTTCTCGAACCACAAGAAGGACATTTCGGTATTTTAATTTCCTCTTCGAGAATATTATTCCTAACCTTAGTACTAAACCCACACTCTAAACAAACATACGGAACAACTTCAGCAAAGTAATGCGTATCACTAGCAGATGAAATAATACCCTCTATTTGAACTAACTTATTTACGTGTTCCTCAGTAAGATCCTTTAATCTGAGTGTTTTATTCAAATTCCTAACCCTAACAAAAATACGATTAACCTCAAAACCATAGAACGTTTTTAACAACTTTATAGCAATATCAGATATCACTTCAGAAACTTCATCATAACTCGATATTAGTTCATTAGCAAGCACGTCATCATAATTTACAAAATCCTTAAAGTCAATAACAATACTCTTTGTTTCACCCTCTGCAATTTTCTGCAATCTCGATATGTACTTCTTCTCACCATCTTCCTCAAAATTAAGGAAAAACTCCTCTACCCTTTGATACATTTCCTCCTTATCCATTAACACCACCAGAAAAAACGTACGAAATCAAACTTAAAAACCTTTCTATAAGATACTTCTACATACGTATATAGAAGAAATCAACACAATAGAGAAGAGAAAGAAAAGAGAAGAGGAAACGTTCTAAATTATTCACTCAACTGGAACAAGTTTAACTTCAACGTTTTGTGCTGGAGCGTCACCAAGTGAGACACCAAGAACGATCCTGTCCTCAGTAGCAACTGGACCCTTGCTCTTAACAAGGACACCTAACCTGAAGTCCTTGCCTGCTTCATATGTACCGAATTCTTCAAGTTTTGCGGCAAATGAAAGTCCTGATGCTTTGAGAGCACCCTTATTTGAACCTTGTTCATAGTAAACAGCGGCGAGTTCCCACTTGTAGAGTGAGTCACCCATAACTTGGATCCTGACGTATGACTTGTTATCAACGTTGACAAGGTCAGTGAATGTGAGTGTTATGTTAGCGTAGTATTCATCAGCGGCAACTACTTCGGTTGAATCAACACTTATTGCTGATTTTGCCTTGTAAACGTAGGCAGTTTGGGTACCGGTTTCAACAAGTGTGAACTTGACGTTCTTACCGAAGGATGTACGGGCCTTTTCGGCGGCGTTGTCAGCGTTACCTTGGGTGATACCCTTCATTGAGACGGCGGCGATAACGGCTACAATTATAGCGGCAACAATCATAAGGAGAACTTCAATTGACTCCGGCATTGGCGTTCACCATTATTCTATTAAGGGCATAGACTTTAAATGACCACAAATGAATACATTTGTTCATTTAATGTTTTTAAACTACTTAACACATTTTTAAGTCTTTTATAATAATAAATTATTGGGTGTTATATTAATGAAATATAAGGATATTGATAAAGTAATGGAAATTGTAAGAATTTTACAGTCAAATTTTGATGGAAAAATAACAAACTTTCCGGAAATTCGAACAACCATAAATAAAACAAAATACAAAACAATGAAGAATAACGTAATAAGACAAATTTTATTCTATCTTGAAAGGATAAATGTTGTTAAAATTCAAAAGGGATTATCGGGACACTTAACAATATATAATGACATTGTAATTGAGGACTATAAGTTCAATTTTGATGGTGTTTACGATTACGTATACAAAAAGTTTGAAGAAAAGTTTGCTCACCACATAAATAACAATGAATTACAAGTAATGATTTGTGACGGTAAAGTAATTTACTCACCATTAGATAATATCGATGCTATGACATCTTGTACTTCCCCGAATGTTGTTTTTACGTCAGTAACAACCAATGAAATTCAGGACGCAATAAGATCATTCGACGTATTCCTTTTAATAGAAAATCTTTTAACTTCAAGTGTTGAAGATATTATTGACAAAGCCGTTTTGAAAATTGTTGGGGGTGAAAATCGTGAAGTTAATGGGGGATGGAGTAATAATAGAACTAATAAAAACAAACACAAGAGAAGTAATAAAAGTAAACGTAAAAAACACAGACAACGTTAAAGAAATATTACCACAAGTCGAAAATAATACAATAAAGAGATTGTTATCTGAATTACTCAATGGAAACATTAGAGAATTTGAATTTAATTACTACAAAAATAGAGTAAAAGAATTTAGCGTTAATATTGAAAACAACGTTATAATAATGTATTCATCACATAATGATGTTCTTGTCGTAATTGGTAACACTCAAAAATATCAAAGTATAATTAGGATAATAGAACAAATAACTAACGTTAAACTATCGTCTAACTTTGTTATGGTTATGACAAAAAATTATATGTACACACGTAATTTAAACGATATCAAAATTAAAAGGTTGTAATATTGCAATATTTATATTACTCACTTTTTATATTTATATTTTGGTGGTGCTAATGATAAATAAGATTAAAGAGGATATCAATAAAAACATTAATATGACTATTAAAATGTTCACGCCAATGAAGTTATCTCTCTATACAATTCTACTTTATTTTTCAATAACATTTTTCCTACCGTACATCATTTATGGTATAAGTAAAGTTACGAATATTGGCTGGTATGTTAATATTGGTAAATCCACATTTGAACAATTGAATAATTTGAATATTAATAACAAGTCTGTCATTGGGTTGTTTTTACTAATTTTTCCACACAATTTACGTATTGCTACTATACTTATGTTTCTTGCACCCTTTATTGTGGTATATCTCGGATATATTGCATATACTGCTATAGTATCTAGTGCAGTAATTTACTATATTAGCAATGCAAATCCAAAATTATTTGGGTTGTATGGAGTATCATTGGTTCCCCATGGTTTATTCGAGTTGACTGGAATATCATTTATTGTTTATAGTGGACTGTACTTATACCGAAAAGAACTGAAATTATTTGTAAAATGTTATCTTGTTGGTGCAATTATACTAGCAATTGCTGGGTTAATAGAATCTTTATCTATTGCGCTAACTTAATTTGGTAAAATTCGTGATATTTCAAATCTATCGCTTATTTCTTCTAATTCTTGTATAAAGTTTTCAGATCGCTTATTTTTAACCACAACAATTTTTAATGTATTTTCCGTCAATTCTTTCACGGATAATATTATATCAATATACTTGTTAAGCAAATTCTTGAGTGATTTCGATGGTTTAAACACAAAAATAACAATATTGTGATGATGTGGCACTACACTAACTTCCATTATCGGCACCTCTATTCTTATTATTTAATTGTTAGTTTTTAAAAGAGTTCATATTTTTTCAATGTTGGTGGGAAAATTGAGACATCCTTCGAAATATTTGTTAATATTATCAATAGTACTTATTAGTGCGTCGTTACTTATAATACAAAAAAGTGATAATCCACCAGAAATGACGATAATAACTAAAAACATATTAGTGAAAACTCAATCTTCAAGTGTTAATGAGAGTATTACTTTAACAAAGATGACAACTAAAACAGTAATTATCGGAGGGAATTATTATCCAGAATGGAGTATATATTTTACAGGTGCAAAAATAAATGGGAATGACCAAATAATTGGTGTTGTATCTTACGTATACTCTGATAATAATTACGTATATGTTTTCTTCCCACAAGGAACAACACTATGGGGATTAAAATTTGACCACAATGGAAACATAATATGGAGTTTCAAATACGATTTTGGAAAAATAGGGTTATCTACAGCGATATACCATATGAATGGTATTGTTGACAATGGGGTTATCTCACTAGTTATGGAAGACAAAAAAGGTTATGACTATAATATTGAAGTTGATATGAATACAGGTGCAATAATACAGTCAAGAGTTATAAAAGATAGTGTTTTTGATATATTCACACTAAATTATGACAAATACTATAGACAAGTTTACTCTAGAATATTTTATCACAACTTTAACGATTACAAAATCATTACGGGTGCTTATGAGTATATAATTCCAATGGTATCACAAGGAAAATACATTGTAATTACAAAAGAATCAAAATTTACGAATGGCGGATATGATTATATGATTTACATTATGAATGCAATATCCGGAAAAATTGACAGAAGTTACTTCTTTGGTTCCACAGTTAACGACTTTTTCTATGGAGTAAACGATAAATTCACAACAATAGGAAGACCATTCCCAGGATTTCTTGTAGACAATAGATATGCATACGTATTCATTAGTGATGGTACGCTAAATGATTATAATTACAATTTTGGCATAATAAAAATCGACAGATTAACCGGAAATATAGTATGGGTTATGAAATACAAACTACCTAAAGTTGACAATTACAATAAAATTGAATTCCAAAAAATTTATGATGACGGAAGTTATATAAACATTTTTATAAGATTAACATCAGTTTCGTCACCATACAAAGGTTCCCTCATAATATTAAAGGTAAACAAAGTTGATGGTTCAGTTCCAGATGTTAGAGACGATTTACATAGACACGGAGCAATACTAATTACGGACAATATGGACCAAGGTAATGTTATTGGAGCATATATAGACAATAATAACAACTTATACATAGTTAGTATGTTTAGGTATCAAAATACCAGAATCATTAGATTCACACAAGTTGCACAAGGAACTTCAGACTTATACAAAATTAGTGTAGAACCCATTAAAGTTAGTTCTGGTGCAGGTGATCCCGACATGCTAGTTTACTATAGAATCTTTACCTAATCGTTTCTTAAATTTTTTTTCACATTATATATTTTCTGGTGAGTAATATGAATAAGTACCAATGGATTGGCATACTACTAATATTAGGAACTGCAATAGTTTATGTGTATCCAGATATACTCAATATTCAAATTGAACAAAAGCAATTAAACTTCATAATAATAACAATGATTTTTATTGGAATGGGACTACTATTTATTGGGGAAGGAGAAAAATCAGAAACATATATAGAATCAACACCAGAAAAAATAAAAATTGAAGTCCCAAATAAAAAAATAAATCAAAGCAAAGATCATCAGAATAAGAACCAAAGAGAGAAAGATGCAACACAAAGAAATTCCACAAAACAAACCTAACCAAAATTAAAATAAACATTCTTTTCATTTAAATTATTATACTATTTGCTTTATTATCAAAACATTTAAAAATCACATTAAAAACCTAATACATATTACAAACAAGAACTGAAAGGAGGTGATATAAATGAAGATACTTGAACAAATATTAATACTTTATCATACACCACTATTAATTGGAAATAATAAAGACAATAAGAAACAAAAAAAGTGAATTCACTTACTAGGTTTTCTTCTACCTATTCTTTTTTCATTAGGTAAAGGAGGCATCGCTGGCGGAACTCGACCCTCTTTATTAGAAGATTCTGCCATATTACCCTCATTCTGTTCAACAATTGGGTGCGATTTTTCATCGTTATTAGAAGATTCTGGCATTTCACTTTTTTGCTGATCATTAATTTCTTTACTTATTTTAATTTTTTGTTCTTTTTCTGTTTCTTCTTTACTTTCGCCTACTCCCATTGAACCCATAACAAGGAATAGTACTCCGAAAAATGCAAGTGCTCCAATTAACATATTGCGTTGCTCTATCTCAAGATAACTCGCTTTGGGGCTTATTATTACAAACACTAACGCAATAATTAGTATAATTCCAAGCATCTTTAACGAGTTCATAGTAATCACCAAAATATTTTATGATGATACCATTTTAAAATGATAATTACACAACTATGATATTATTCTAAGTCTAATTTGCCAAAATCTCTAAATTCCATTTTTGTAAGGATAAATAATTCAAAAATATATAATAAAATTAATCATTTTTGTTTTGTGAAAACATTTTTTGCGTTGAATATTTTACCACAGATTTTTCGAGCACTTTCATAAGAATTCCCTTGCAACATCATATACCTAATACATCCACAAAACCTACTCTTTTTATCAGGATTATCTGGACACGGTACTTCTTTAAACCTACCATTTTCATCTTTTAAATCTTTGAGAGTATATTCAGGTTCACCATACATAGCATCAAGCAAGAAGAATACGACACCAAGTAATGTTAATATTAAGATAACATAATTTTTATAGATAAACTTAATGCTAGAAATTACTAAAAATACACTTATTAAAATTAAAATAGAAGCAATTTTACGTAAACTCATTATAATCCCATTTTATTATTATAAACAATAATTTAAATTCTATACAAAACTACACTTACACATCCCTTACAAAAATGGAATTTAAACATAATTATAATATATAGTACAAAATAAGTATAATAACATTCATTTCAAATCAAAATTAAGAACACATAACATAGCAAAGTTACCACACTAATACAAGTATAATATTCCTATCATTAAGTCTATTTCACTCTCATTATTACAAAAACGGAACCTAAAAATAGAATGTATAGGAATTAGATAATAATTATAAGTACATCAACATTAAGATATAGTTTGCAGGTAATTAGAAAGAAGACAAGAACATATACATTACAAAAATGGAATTTAGATAAAAATTGTGTGATAATATTAATAATATAGCGTTTGTTAGGATAACCGTTTATACTAAAAACATTATATTACAGAAATAGAGTACAAACTATAATTTTATATTCTATGTGTTATTAGACAATTAATTACTAAATATAAACATTAATTATGAGTTGAGTAGTTTTTCAATTAAATATATTATATTTTTTGTTGTCATTACAAAAATGGAATTTAAAAATAGATTATATGAGTGTATGAGTAATAGTAATAATTTAGTTTATGTCCAATTAAGTTATAATTTCATTTGAATTAGAAGTTTATACTTATATATTATAGATTCACATTATAGAAGTTATTAAGTATTCAAAGTGAAGACAATATATCTAGTCATTCCTTACATTTTCGGAATTTAGATATGCTTTTAGTAGTACTAGTATAGATATACAATTTAAGAACTAATGTTGTTACCAAAATATAAAATAAGATAAATTGTTGGTATAATTTAGTATTTATTACATTTCTGGAATTTAGAGTAAATCTCAATAGTATAGTAAGTTTGGGTCCTATGATAATAACTCTATTATTGATAATCATTAGTGTATTTATACATTTTTTTTAATAGTTGAATTTTTATTCAATAGTTTATAAAACACTCTTATGAATATAATAATATTTACATTTTGAAAATGATATAAAGTTATGGAAGTTACTATAGAACTATATTATTATAGAACTATACTTATAGAACGAACTAAATGAACTATACTCTCCACTAACTAATATTATATGGTTCATTTACTTGATCATTTCAATGAATTATTCAATATTATATAACTTAAAGAAACTTTATAAAGTTTTCGGTTGTTAAGTACTCAACAAAAATTAATGATCATCAAGTTTATAATAAAAAAATTAATTAATGTAAAAAATTACTCATTTAAAAGTTTAGAGCAAGTTTTTTATAGTACTAAAACTGTAGATCAAACTTTTTAGATACAAAGTATTATGATCAATATTTTTTATTATAAAAAGTTATGATCAAATCTTTAATAATACCGAAAACTTTATAAATACTAATTCATTACATCATAATAGACGGATGAATAGGTTAGTGTAGAGTATAGTCTATTAAATTAGAAGAATAAAAATTAGAATACATTAATAAACAGACTAATAATAACATATAATGCCAAAACAAACAATAATGAGAAGAATATAACAGGTAAAAATATTGTAAAAATAACTAGTAGTAATAATCCAATAAATGGGAATCTAAAAATTTTTACAAATAAATACAATACAAATGAAACTAATATAATAGACACAATAACCTGAATAATATTAATTTTAGACAGAATCCATAATGAAAGTGATATCATTAATAATGCAAAAAATCAATTTATTTATATGTTTACACATTATATTCCCCAAATATTATAAAACAAACAACCTTTAAATTTTATAGTATTGTTATACATAACAACTCGTCTAAATTCTAATTTTGTAATGTTTATTTAATTCAATCATATGAATAATCAAAACTATTAACACTTTATTATTTAATCAATTTAATAGTCTTACTATAAAGTATACGTCTAAATTCCAGAAATGTAATGTTTATAGAATTTGCTCATATTCAATTTAGTTACATCTTCTTAATTATAGAGTAACTATCTATATTATTATCAAACTTCGTCCTAAATTCCGTAAATGTAAGGAATAATCGTTTATTGAATAGACAATATGCATACTCTAGTTCTTATACCATCTACTTTGTATTATTATACTTTTTAATAATAGTTATATGCTACTTACTAAACTTCTTTCTAAATTCCATTTCTGTAATAATTGTTTAATTACTTGTTCTATAATATGTTGATTGTATCGTTCCTTATTTTTTGTTTTATGAGTGTTGGTGCTTATAATTTATTAACCATAAATGTACTATCTAAATTCCAAAAAATGTAATGTTTTTAGTGCTTGTGATACAATATAATTCCTAATTGGTGTTTGTGTCATATATGATAAAATGTAAACTTTGTTGGAGTTTATGAATATGATTTATTTGTGCGTATTATAAGCATATACATCTTGAATGGTTATGGCTCTATCCTATTTTTGATCTGTATCTTATTGTTTCTTCTATTTTCCGTTTTTGTAATGTATGAAATTTTATGCATATATTGAATTATGAAAAAGTTTATATAGTATTTCTCATAAACTTGGTAAGGGTGATGTGTTATGGATATAAGGAAATTCGGTGTAATTCATAAGGGGATTGAAGTTAAAGTTTGTTATCAGGATGATGTGAATGATATCAAGAACAAGTTTGATTCGGATACGTCGCGTAGTATAATGTATCTTATGCGGTTTTTGTCATCAGTTGTTGATAGGGAGGTTGTTTATGTAGAAAGGGAGGGACAGTCTGTTTCTATTAAATTTGATCCATACACTATGACTATTGATCTCGATGAGGAAGATCCTAAAAAGGTTTTCGAATTATTAAATCAAATATTTGGGTTTGTTATTGGTGATACTCGTCTCGAAATAAGTATTTTTAGGAACAAAGAAATTAGAATGAGTCTTACTAATTATTATTACAATAAACACAATGATGTAACGTCTATACTTGATTATGTTCTTTATAATGACTTATATATGAGTGTGATATCTGCGTTAAAATATATTGACCGTGTGTTTTATTTGATGCGTGGTGATGTGCAGAATATTTATACGCTTGTATTCTATATTGCATTAGTTAGGTCTTTCTATAGACATTACAATAGTTATTATCGGATCGATATTTTGTTTGATAGGGGAACAATTATAGTTAATGCAAGAACAAATCGTGATAGTGACCAGTTGTTTGCAATACTTTATTATGGGATAGATGGACGTGTTTATGCTTATGGTAGTAGTGATTTCGAACAAATAATACGTTCTGTTTCATCAAATGAAGATATTAATGTGTCGATATCTTTCAAAGAGATGTATAAGGGTAGGTATGAAGAACATCAGACTAATGGTGTGGCAAATAGTAAATCGGATGTAGAAACTTCTGATGGACAGTATACTATAGGTAATAATGTTCAAGCTAAGCAATATGATGAACATAATGATACGGAGAATGGTAATATGAAACTCCGTAGAATTGACATTATTTGATTATTTGTAACGTTTCTTTCTTTTTTGTTTTATTGTTGTGTTGTTTTATGGTTTAGTTGGTTCGTTATGTGGGATTTTGTGTATTATGTGCCGAAAACTTTTTAAATGATCCCCATACAATTTATAGTGGGTGAGAATAATGTATGGTGTCGAGGGATCACTTGGTAGACATATTCCGTTAATACGGGGTAAAAAGGATAGTGTGATGTTTTTTAACGTGAGAAATAGTTGGGCGCCACTTAATTATGTTAAGATTTCTCGTGATGGTTTGTTGAGGATTGGTAAGAGAAGGTATATTGTTAATGTTCCTGGTATTCTATACGTGAGTAAGGAACAAACAATTATAAATGATGGTATAAATGCTTATCTAATTGATTTTAGAAAGCGTAAGATTTTTGAAGTTGAGTATGTTGATAATCCGAGTGCTGAAAATTCTACGGTTAGAATAAAGAAAGTTGTTCTTGATGGTGTTTTGTATTCGGTTATTAAATCGCCACGTGGGTTCTATACGATAAACTTTGATTTTGTTAAGTTTGGCGGGAGGAGAATACACATTGAGATGCAATATCATCCTGATAGGAATAAGGTTACTTTTGATAAGGGTTTAATGTATCGTGATGCTACTAATGAGTATGATTTTACACAGTTTGTTTACACTTTGTTAACAATAATTAATAATGCTGATAAGTATATTTCAAGGACGTTCTTATTTGATAGTGTTCCACACATAATTAAGTATGAACTTAGAGATATTCTTCGCACAATTGAGAAGGATGTTCTCACGACAAAGGTCAAAGAGGTGTTTAGGCGGTGGGGTATAAACTTGACGTTAAAGAAGTTAGAGAGGGTACTTAATTTTGATGGCATATGGGTTTATAGTGTCAAATGGAGGAATGGTCGTCCTGTTCGGGGTATTTGGAGACAGAATCTTAAAGATGCTATAATATTCTGGTCAACTGATATTGCAAATAGTTATGAGAAGTATGTTGAAATGTACGAGAACGAGAATTATTGGGCAGGTGATGATTGGGTTGATAATAAGATAAAGGACATAAAGTATGGAACGTTCTTATTTGTTCTTGGTCGTAAGTTTAGAAGGAGACCAATTCCGACTCACAAGAAGAAGAACCTTCATATGTTTGAGGAGCAGTATTGTAAGAAGATGGCTGAAATGGGTGACAAGCGTTGCTGGTGGAAACTCTATGGTAAGCAGTGGTTAGAGAAGAAGAAAATTGAGAAACAAAAGAGGTACTTCTTATTCTTTAGTTGAACTATAAACTCTATGAATCATTGGGGTGACAAGAATGGATTACAAGATTAGTGCGAAAGGTGGACAGTTATATGTTAATGGGAAACGTGTTGGACAAGTAATAGTTCCAACGTTTGAGCGCATTCCCGAATATGTTAAAGTTGAAATTCCTGAAATGAATCCTACTGATATTATTAATAAGAATGTTATTACGTATGAGGATTTCAAAGAAATAATAAAGTCTGGTGATTATTATAGGTTACTATATTTTCCGTTATATTCTAAGGTATTTAGGGGGAATAAGTTTTTTTCGTCACGTATAAAAGGGACTCCGATACCATTTGATTTTATTCAGGTTCAGGGGAAAGTCCTAATTTATGCTGATGGTGATGATGTTAGAATTATTGGTGAAATTGATGATGATGTTGAGTATTATTTAATGACTCGTGGTATTGTTATTGGGAACATTTCAAGGTATGGTAGTTTATCTCGTAATCAGCGTGCAAATGTTACTGTTGATAGTGATGAGTTGTGGTTGTTTGAGGTTGTTGAAAAGTATCTTGATGGTAAGTTAGTTGAGAGAGATAATGAGTTAATCCTTATTGTTGATGATTCTGAGTATAAAATAATTCGTGAGGGTAATATTTTTGGTGTTGATGGTGTTAATATTCCGAAGGTTATTGTTGATAATTTGGAACGTGGTTTTTATTTTAATGATAAGATTTATGGTGCTGAGTTCAAGAGTGTTCCAGTTCTAGATTTTATGGATGGGAAGTTGTACTTTATGGGATATGAGATTGTTTGTGATTATAGTATTCATAATAATATGATTAAGACAACTAAGGTTCAGCGGGTAAAGATACGGCACAGTTTTAAGTCGTTTAGAATTGTTAGTATGAGCGATTCATATTTTGTTGTTTTGTACAAGGATTCTGTTGAGTTTATTAATAAAGAGTTGCCTGAGTTAGTTAGGTTTAAAAAGTTTATTCGTGTTAAACCAACTGATAATACTAAGATGATCATTGAATACATTGAGAAGAATGGTTTGGACTTTTATTTTATTAAGTGTAGTAATAATGGTGTTGTGTATTATCAGTTCATTAATGATGTTATGTATATTGTTGGTGATGGTGTATGTGAATTGGAGCACGTTTATGATAAAAAACATAAATTGATTTATGTTAAGAACCGTAGGAAAGTCTATAGGTTAAAGAAGATAGATAGTATAATGGAGGTTGATGAAATTATATTAAATATGAGTTAGAGTATTTGAACTGACGACTCTCTAAATATTTTGATTTGTGAAATTGTCCATGATTCATCGTCGATGCCTTGTAGGTTTGAGTGTGCATAAAATGATATTGATTTGATGTTATTATTGTATTTTATTTTAACATTCTCAATAGTTGTGTGACACGAACTTCTCCACTTATAATAATAGTCAAGATCAGTGTAAATACCGTTGTTAAAAAGTTTTTTGATGTAGTCTATTCCTCCATCGTTTGAATCGACTCTGCTTAATACGCCTTGGCAACATTGTTGAGCATACAAATAATTGTGTGGGTTTGCTACCCAATCAAATGATAATACTTTAGTATTTTTGGTATTTATTTTTAGTACAACATAATCAAAGTTGTTTTCTATAGGATTGGTTACTATTGAACCATCCCAAGAGTCGATGTAATACATTTTGAATTCTATTATGTAGTGTCCTTTTGGTAGGTTGATATTATTGAATTCATATGTTCCAGTTATTGGTATTGGAGCATTATTCCAATATACTTTTCCCAATTTATCGTTAACGTATGTTAGTTTATAGTTCTCCATATTGTCTGGTGATGTCCATATTGGTTCTGGTTTTGCAAAATTAGAGTTTATTAAATATATGTTTTGTTTTGCGTATACTAAACTTATGAATAACAATGAAAGTGTTATTGTAAGTAATATTTTTCCCATTTATTTATCCCATTATTATTGATGGAAAGAAACTTTAAAGAATTGATTAATTTATTTTTATTGTTTTATAATGTTATTGTGAGGTATTCTCCTATATAATAGTCGTTTATATAAACTCTGAGTCCTTTTATTGGTGTTATGTGAATTATATTGTCAATCGGCGATATGTCTTGTATGTTAAATTTTTTGTGAATTGATTTGGTTTGTGTTAGGTCGTATGTTTCATAATAGTTTCCAATGTATATGTATAGTTTGTTGTAGAATATGAACGAACCAAATTCCTTTTTGTAATCGTAAATGTGTAAACCTGATAAATATGTTATATAGTCACATATTGGGTAATCTGGTGTTTGAGTGTGTAACCATATTTTTTCTCCGTTATCATATATGCCTATCATCGTGGCATTATAAACGTCGTTTTTAGTGAGAGGAATAACGTAATCATCGAATTTTGTTACTATTCTAAGGTAATCTTTTGTGTGGGCATTTATTGGTGTTTTACTTGTTAGAAATGTTTTATATAGGGCGTGATCATAACTAATATTTCCTGGTGATAATGATAGTGTTGAATTTATTAATGGTATTTTGTTTTCGTCATTGTCGTTACCACCGGATAGAATATTCCCGTTTAGATTCAAAAAGTTTATTCCAGTTGGGAGATTCCAGACTCTTGAATCAAGTATGAATAGGTTTGGGGTGAAAGTGTATAACTCTTCAATTGTATTTACAATTATTAAATTTGATTTCTCACAATTAGATACTGTTCGAACAAAATTATCAAAACTTTTAACTGAATCATTATACATTATTGTTCCTGGTTTTATGTAATTTGTGAAGTTAAATATTACTATTGTTGGTGTTTTGGGTGTAAAGTGTTCGTTAACAATATCTATCTCAATGTACGTGGTTGTGATTTCTGATTGGTGGAGTTTTGGATGTGATGTTTGTACTAAGTTTATCATTAGGTTGTTATGTTTTGCGATTGTGAACGGGGTAAGAAGCATAATTAGTAGTAATAGGTATAGTATTCTCATTTTATTCCCGTTTATATATGTTATACAGGTGTTTAAATGAAATTGTAATCATAAAGAGGAATAGTTTGTGAAAGTGGTTTTGATTATATGGGAGGGTTTTTAATTCCTTTATAATTCTATGCAGTTGTCTAGTATGTCTGTTATTATTTGTGTGTTTGGTGCGAAGAATGATTTTTTAATTGCGATTAGTGTTTCTTGTGGTATGAATATTACTGGGTTTGATATTGCTTCGGTTGATATCATATTTATTTCGCTTGAGTTTTTGTCGATTTTGTATACGTACATAATTTCGATTGAGTTTGTGTTTTTGTCGTACATAAAGTATCCTTTGGATATTTCTGTTTCTGTGTCGTCTACGTACATTATTATTTTTGTTGGTTCTGTTGCGCAAGGGAAGTGTTTTCTTGCGATGATGTCTGTTATTTTGTTTGTGGTTGGTAGGTTTATTGGTAGTAGTGTTGCTTTTTTGAGTGTTTCTTGGAATATTTCTTCGTCTTTTTTGCTCCATGCGTTTTCGAATTTTATTCTAATTGGGCCGTTGTTGTCCCACACAAAGACTTCATTTATGAATGAGCGTGTTGCATTTCTATGTATGAATTCTCGGTGTTTTAGTATGCCTCCAAAGAATTGTATGTGTCGAGGATATACGTATGAGTTTGGGTCTCTTATGTAGAATACGTATTTGTTGTCGTTTGTTACTAGTAGTATTCCGGATGCTACTCTAAATGGGTCGATTAGTTCTTTTGTGTTGTAAAAGTCTTGTTTTATTCGTGCGAGTTTTTCCCATTGTGATAAGTTGTTTGGCGTGAATTCATAATAATCGTCTTTGTAGAAGAATAAGTGTAGTTCGTTATCTTCGTAATATCCTTTGCGTGCGTACCAGTATTTCATTTTCCCCACCAATATGATAAAAAGGATGAAAATGTTTAAGTTGTTTAGACGAATTGGATGAACATACTTCCTGTTATCCATATTATTGCTCCGTAAAATATGAGTGATCTTCCTACTGATTTTAGCATTTCTTGTTTCATTAGGTATCCTTCGGTTGTTCCTTGTAGTTGGAATTTTATTTTTGTTGTTACCATTGTTGTTGCGATTGCGTTTAGCATTAGTATGAAGGCGAACCAGTGTGGTGGTATGTTTAGTGGTTTTAACCCCATTCCGAGGGAACTTGAGGATACGCTAAATCCGCTTACGGCGCCCATTGAGGATGATATGTTTTTGATTTGTGCTTCTATCATCGTAAACATTACGACTGCTATTCCGTTGACGACTGGTATAAGTAGGTTGTTGATTGTGTTGATTGTGTTTACTGTTGATGCCATTGTTTTCTTTATGTTTATGATGAATTTTGTGATTGAGTATGCGAGTCTTTCCATGTTTCTTATGATGGGGAGTGCTTCTTTATCCATTAGTTTTGCAATGTTTATTGTTGCGTAGAATAGTCCGAGAAGTGCTGAGTCTGGGTATTTTTTGAGTGTTGCGTAGTAGACTACGTCAGTGATGTCTTTTAGTTTGTTTGTTTTTCCGGGTCTAAAGACTTTTATGTATATTTTTCTGATTTCTTTTGCTACTGAGTTTGATAGTGATACTGGTGATTGCATTACGTTTTGTATAACTGTTGTAATATTTGCGTGCGTTAATTGGTCTGCGACCATTGATAAGAATCCTGGAACATCTAGTTCCATCTGTTCTCTTTTTATTTCTCTTAGTATTTTTGACTTGTTTTTCTTAGAGAATATAACTCCCATAATTGTAATTATTATTCCTATTCCTATTGATATGTATGCTATTGTAAAAATATTTATTTCCACGTTAATCCCAATTATAGAGAATAGTTTTTCATTTTAAGATTGTGAAAATAAAGGAGAAGAAGTTTATTCGATTGTGAAGGTTAGGTATATTTTGTCTCCAAAACTGTCTTCACTTCCTTCGAATTTGATTTTGTAATCTCCTTTTTGTATTTTTTCTTGGAGTTCAAGTGCTTTCTTATAATCCATATATGCTAATGCTATTATGCCAATAGATAATAGGAGTGTAACAATACCAAGTTTTGTTAGTCCAGAAAAAGCAATTATTCCGAGTGTTATTAATGTTAGAGCAATACCGACGTAGATCATTGTTTTGTTTAGTTTTAGTTTTTCATTTATTGCGTCGATAATTACGTCTTCATTAATTTTTATTGTGAATGATTTCATACCTTTCACCAAAGATTGATAATCAATTGGTAATTTTAAATGGATAAAAATATTTTTTATAACGTGCAATTATTTAATGGCACGAAGTATGTTATTCACTATTATATAATTGGAATTGGAACAAATAAATCAGAAAACTTTGTTGGAACATTTAGATTTGTATTTAGAAACAAAGTTTTTTTATAATGAACATTATTTCACTTAAGTTCCATATAGATTAAATTAAAGTTATTAAGTATGATAGGACTAACTAATGATTATATGCGTGAGTGATGAGTTTCCTACGAATTCGTTTCTTACTTTTAGTATTCTAATGAATGTGCTTTGAGTTGAATATATTCTTCCTACTGCGAGGTTATCTATTTTTATATTGTAGATTGTGACATCATTGGTGTAATCTCCGGATGATGATGAAATTTGGACAAAGTATCTTCCATCTGGTGTCTGGCCTTGATATATTGATACTGGTAATTGATTTGGGTTTGTTATAATATATTCGGAACCATCTGGTACGAATGGTATGTATAGTAGTGTGTTTCTGAATTTTGATAGAAGAACGTCAACTTCTCTTTGGTTGTACATTGTATTGTTCATATTGTTTATGAATCCTATAACGATTACTGTTAATGATATTAGTACTAGTGATAAGAACATATATTCTGTTGTGACAACAGCCAATCTTCACACCCAAATTTCATATTTGGTAAAAGTTTTAAAAGTAGTATTTTGTATTATTATTATGGGTTTAGTATGAAAGTGTTACCTTATCGAAATTCGAGAATACTAAAGTTTGAGAGTAAGGATGATTTTTATAGAGTATTAAGATTTCTTAATTATCTTAATGATGTTAAATGTCCTTATAGTGGTGAAATTTTGGATGTTGATGAGAATAAATTACAGATTAGGGTCTCTGGTGAAGGAAAAAGGTATCTTCGTGATGATGAAGTTCTTATAGCACAATTAAAATTGAGTGTTTATGGGGTTTATATTAAGAATCCTAATAAGAAGGATTTTGAGTTTGATGGTGAAGATATTTTAATTAGATCGTATGATAAACTTAGGTTAATTCGATCATTAAAAGTTTCAAGAAAAGCAATGGAAATTTTGTTCAAGAATAATAAATAAAAAATATGAAATGTATTTTCATTGTCCATAAATTGGGTTAACTTTTATATCTTGTATTACTATCATTCCTCTACTATTCATATCATCATTTGCGTAGAGTTTCTTAATGTCTAGCGGGAATGATAGGTAGTCTCTTGATGTTACTTGATAGAACTTGTAGTATGAACAATCAACTTGTTGAAGGAACTGTGAATATGTGTTTTCAGTTTCTGTGTTAATATAGTTACAAATAGTTTCTTTTCCATCGAAGGTTCCGTAGACCATATTGTCTGTTGCAACTGTTATTGTACCTCCATGTGCTAATCTCATTGTGTAGGAGAGATTGTATTTGACTATTGATGTTACGTATATTCTGTTGTCTGGCGTTATTTCAACGTCTGTTATATATGAATATCCAAGTTTTGATGTACGGTCGAAAATTGCGATTGCGCCATGATTGTAAAAATCTGTTGGGTCTGATGAGTATGGGATCATTCCGTTTGTTTTATTAATTTTTAGTATTAAATATACACTTCTCATTGTATCGAGTATTGGTGAATTTACGTATGGGGCGTAGATGTCTGAGGCTAACATATTATTTTCTCTGAGTTTTATTTCAATTAAGTCTCCTAAGTCTCTTACTTCTATTAGTTCTATATTAGTGAATTGAGTTTTGGGAGTAAAACTTTCGAAGTACCAAAATCCTGTTGTTTCTTGAGATGGCCATCTTCTAACGCCTGATGGGAGTTGTCCAGTAAAACTTACTAAATCTGGTAGAATATATCTTTTCATCCATACGATATTTCCGTCCTCACGACTAAATTTTATAATGTCAAATCCTATAAAAGGTCTTATTCCGTCTTTAACTATAATATAAATATAATCGTTATCTACAATTGGGCCAGGATTAACGTCTAAGTATGATTTCTCTAGGTGTGGTGGGTTTATTTGTGCGATGTTTTTGTGTAAGTCGCTTAAGAATGATGCATTACTAATTAGGAAATCGTTTCCTACACTACCGAAGAAGTAACTTTTTCTAACTAAACCGGTAGTTGGGTCTACTATAATTACTTGGTAGTCGTAACCACCATTTGTGACTTTGTTCTGATCGTTAAATATGAAGTACATTCCATTCTTGAGTTTCACTACGTATGGATAATTAATTGTTATTAGCGTGTAGTTACTCATATCTATGTTGAATTGTCTTCCATATGTTTGAACTAATGTTCCGTTAATATTGAATGTCCACACGTCACCGTGACGGGTTTCTGGCCTATCAACAACGTTTTTAACAACACTATTTATTATTTCTCCGTTTTCTTTATTTACTTCAATTACGTGATCTAATCCTATGTAGTCCTCAAACAATAATATTATTTTATCGTTTTTGATCTCTCCTATTAATCTCATTGGCCATGGTTTTGTGCTTGTTCGTGATAAACTATATTCTTTGCTCCATACAAGGTTACCATAATTGTCGTATTTTAATCCATATATTTTATCGTATCCAGTTAGGAATATATATACGTAATTATCATCGTATAGTGTTACTGATGTTCTACCGAAAATTCTTGTATATGTTATTGGTAATCCTAGGAAACTTAATGAGTAAGTTGTTGGAGAAGTTGGGCCTGCCATAGTTTTTATTGTTTTAAATGAAATATCTTTTGTGGATACAATATGATTGCTTGACTCTGATTTTAATTGTGGTTGTTCCACTAATTTTGGTGTACTTTTATAAATATTTGTTGTTGTAACTCCAATTAATATTATTGAAATTAAAATTATTGTACTTATTAGATATTTTTTCTTCAATGATCCCACCAGTTATGTTTAGATTTTATCCACTTTAAAATAAGCAATTATATTATAATGTATTTAGTGTGCGAAAACCTTTTAAGATGTAGCGGAATAGTGTGATAATGGGTGGGTAAAAGTGATAGTATTACCAAAGAATGATTATAACAATTTTATGCATATGGTTTTGGTCTTGTATGGGTTGAAGGAACCAAAAGTTATTAGAGATGATTTTGTAGTATCGACTAATCTTGAAGTGAAGAAAGTTAAAGAGTTTAGTGTTCAGAAAACATTATATAAGTTGAAGTTGAGTAATGGTTCGGAAATTAATCTTTGTGAATTTATGACGTTGCTCGTTGTTATTGGAGATAAAGTTAAATTTTTAACGCCAGATGAAATACAAAAGATAATTGATAAGGGTGAACAAATTTTAACGCCACTTGGAGAACAAATAGTGAATGTTGAAGTTGTTGAGAATAGTGAATGTGAAATGATTTTATATGATGTTGTCAAAAATGATGATAGAATTAGAGATTATCTTGTGCTTGGTGTTACTAATGGTGCGATTATTAGGGCGCTGAATTTTTCATCTTTGGTTGCGTATTTAGTTGGAGAAGTTGTTAGTGAGAATATGACGGAAATTTTACCAGGTATTCTTGAATTGGAGTTTGAAAAGGTTTACGAGTTTATCTTCTTTCAAACAAAGAAACGTTATTACGGATATCTTAGCAATATGAAGTTTGATGTTAAGGGTCTTGAGATAGTGAGACGTGACTGGAATAAGGCGGCGAAAGATGTTCAGAAAAAGATTATGGATATTATTGCCCAATATGAGTTAGGTAAGGCTATTAAACTTTCAGAGAAATTTATTAGAGAAATTATTAGAAAGTATCGTAAGCGTGAGTTCAAAATTAATGAAGTTGTTATTACAAAGAGAGCAAAGGCGTTGAATGAGTATAAGGATCCAGATAGAGTTGCGCAAGCACAAGTTGTTAAGTTATTGGAAGAGAATGGTATTCCTGCTCCATCCGGAACAATAGTTTCATATGTAGTGTTATCGATACCAACTGATGTATTTATAAAGATGCAGAAAACTGGAAAAATTATTGCATCAAATATTAACAAGAAAGATTTACGTATAAAGGATAGAGTTGTGCCAATGGAACTTGTTACTGATATCGAGTTGTTGAAACAGTATATTGACATTGATTACGTTCTTGATAAACAAATTCTCCCGGCGTCACTAAGATTACTTGAAGTTGTAGGAGTTAACCCAGAAATTTTTGAGGATTATGGCAATGCTAGAATAACTGACTTTATAAAAGTTAGACGTGTTGAGAAAAAGAAGGAAGAAATCAAGAAAAAGAATAAAAAGTTGAAACAAATAACTTTAATTTAAATCAGGCGTTTGTCTCATTATTTTCTTCCTTACAGGTAATCATAACGATAAGTACTAGGATGAATGATATGAATGAGACAAAGAACGATATTATTAATGGTAATGTAAGTTTTGATTTTGCACTTTCAACTTGACCCTTCTCAAGGAGTTCCTCTGCTTCTTTGAGTGGTTTCCATATGAGGAAGTATGCAATTACAACTTCAATAATTCCAATAATTGCTCCGATAATAGTCATGAGAAGTATTAGTGTCGTAATAATTGGTCCAAGAATAGCAAGTATTCGGGCAACCTTTAGAAGGGTTTGACATGTTTTCCTATCCATATGGCATCACAATAGTTTAATATTGGAATTGTTACTTAAAAATATTTGTGGTGTCTGTAAAGAAAATTCTTTTAGTCTTCAATAGTTCATTAAATTTAAAGTTTTAATAAATTACTACTAAATATTTTATTTACTACGTAAATTTTGTCAATAATAAAATTACATATACATACGTTAGGATAATGACTACTATTGAAATAGTGACTCCAACAATTGATGTGAGAAGTATTAGTGTTATTGTGATTGGAACAAGAACCGCTAATATATGTATAATGTTTGAGCGCAATTTATTTGTTTTGTCATTCATAGAGTATCACAATAGCTTATTACTATATTAACAATATAAAAATATTTTGGCAAAAAATTATGATATGAAAGAATTTAATATCTTGTCACTATAAACTGCCATCGATTTAGTGACTATAGGATTTGGTGATGATACTATAGAGATGTTTTTATCGTGGAATTTGTAATATACTAAAAAATATGGGAATACATTATGATTAAAAACGATATAGTGTAAGTCGTCTATTGATATAAACTTAGTGAACACATTTGGGTTTACGTGTTTTGGAGTTATTATTTCAGTTGTTTGAAGATGGTATTCTTTATTGTTTATTGTAACTGATGAAGTTGTTAGTTCTCCGGAGAGTAGTTTATCAGATATTTCATCATAAATGTATATATTATTCTCTTGTGAGTCTATGATTATTGTGAATGATCTATAGTTTTGTATTGAGAGTGATTCGAGTTGTAATAATTTCTCGCCAAGTTTTATAGATTCTGGTGTTGTTCTGATTGATGGTGCTAAAAAGTCAAGGATATTCATATTTTTTATTGGTACTGACTCTAGCAATTTTAATTCGTCGTAGAATGTTACATATATTGATGGTTTATTGAGAATAAAGTCATACACAATGCCGTAACCATACTTTGATAATTTTTTGATTGTGTTATAGAGTCGTGTTCCATATTGATTATAGTTCTTTATGAACCTTGAAGGTATCAGAAGTGACCATTCTGGATCGTATAGTAATGTTACATAATTTAGTATTGGTTCGAAAATGGTATTTGTTTCTTCTATTGAAAATCCTCTTCTTGAAAAGTATCGTTTTATTATTGGTGGAACGTTTCCATACGTATTTATTGTTTTTGTTTCGTATGAACCTGTTATTTTAAATTTTTCTCCGTCAATATAAAAGTCATTGAATATTAGCGCATTATGAACATAGTTAGAGTTTAGTAATCCTTTAAGGGTTTTTGATGACTCGGTGTACCCTGAGATTGTTGAGTCTATTGCTGTGTATGTATATGCATTCTCTGTGAAAAACTTAAGAAAGTGGTCTTTATGAATAATCATATTCATCCCTGAACAAATGTATTCATTTGATAATTTAAGGCACTACTCTTAGGCACTAAATATATTGTTTTTTAAGATTGACAGGATATGTATCTCTACGGGATTATGCGTGAAGAAGTACTTGGTGACTCTATTAACGATTTTAATAATGATGACAACATATGTTGGAGCATATAGAGTGAATATAATAAATGGAACTGTCTTTATTATTGATAATAACAACGATATTATTGGTGAGTATCCCGTTACGGTTTTTCTTGGGAAGAATGAGACATTTTATAGTAATATTAATAAGTTCAATAATTTTAACTTGTACCATCTTTATATTTCACAAACGCCATTACCAAGAAATTATTATACAATTCTTATGAATACGATATCACCAAATCCATATTATCATCAAGATTTAATTAATGCATTGAATTTGATGATGTCTGGTAATGTGACAACATATTACTTGTATACGGTTTCTTTAGATTATTCTAAGGTTATAGGTATTGAGTTGAATGTGAATAATACAATGCCAAATATAAACGAAGTTAGGTTGAAAGTAATAGATATTAATTATGATATTGTAAATAGATTAGGTATAGTTGTTAGGTGGTTACACGTTAAGAAGATTAGCACTAGGTATTTGGAGAAAAATTATATTATCTCATCACTTGTTACAGATGGTAATGAATTGATAAAATTCCTTAATTTGAAAACTCCAAGTGTTCACGTTTATAAAATTAGTGATATTGACTTTTATTATTTACAAGATCCAATAATTGCGTCAAGTACAGAAGTTAATAGTTTTGCCGACATTTTACCTTATTTAGAATCGGGTGAAGTAGTTTATCTTTATTACAATATAAATCCTGATGAATCGGTGTATGTTGAAGTAGTACCTGTGAGAATACTAAATGATGACATTTATAATATTTTGAAGGAATATGGTAATTTGGCGAATATTTCAGTCTGGGGATATGCGTTTTATGGTGATAGTAATAGTGATGGTTCTGATGGTTATGATGTTACGGAGGCAAGTATTGATAATGTTTTTCATGGAAGTTGGTTAGATTTGTTAATTGATTATGTTACTTTTGATGCTTATATGAATCTTACAAGTGAACAATTTAGAACTGTTCAAGTTTCGTTATACTCTAATTGGTTTGGATTAAAACCGGATATTGGTAATATAATTAATTGGACGTATGAGAACGGGACGATATACTTTGCAATATATAAGAGATTATCAGATGGTACATACTTTACGTTAAAATATGCGTTGTCGTATTATCCTAACTATAGTTATAAGGCACTAAGAGTTAGAGATTATAATGCTACAACGGAAAATGATGCATTTCTCCAGGATGACTTGATATTTACACCATATAGTTATGCACCGATATTATATTATAATCGGGATCTTGTTGATCGTATTGATATATACAATACTAATGGTGATCTTGTAATGACGATAGATGGAGTTACATTACGTTCTCCATATGTTGATATTAACGTGATTGAGTCATTCCTTGAAAATAGTTTTTATGATAATTCAAATTACTCGAAAATGATTATTTATTATATGACATCTCCTGCTTCGATGACTATTATAACTAAAGAAATGCCATCATTAACAAATACTTACTATCGTGTTGAATCTGAATTTTATCAATATAATTGGACATTTATTAATTTTATATTCTGGAATACGTATGATTTTGATTCGTATGTTTATTATGGAAGAGTGAGTTTGGGTGATGTTATAGATGAGGTTACTCCTGCGTTTGTCCCAATATCACCTCGTGCAGTCCCAGCTGAGTTCCTTGCGAGTATAAACTATACGACATTTGAAAATTATAAAGACCCAGATGATGTTTCTGATCCATACTATTCGAAAATAGGTGTTATGTATGGTTATACTCTTTCAGCGTACTTACAAAAACTTAATCGTATTTTAATGAATAATTATAATGTTGGATTTTATACTTATTATCTATTATACAATAGGGGATTTTTCTCAGGTACATTAGTTGAATACTTTACTTATCCATATATTGATATAGTCAAATTGAATGAATCAAGTACTGATATTAGTATTGTAACAAAGAATATATATGTTCCATTTTATGGTGTGACACAAATGACATTGCACAATTTATTGACGTATAATATTACAATTGATAATATTACACTATACGTTAATAATGTTGATTGTAGTGAGTTAATTATTGGTAACTATAGTGGTGTTGTTATACCAGCAAGGAGTTTCGTGAATATTAATATTGATGGTTTTGGAATGATGGCATATAGTAATCCGGAACTTACTTTGGATAGTTTCTTTAGAACAAGAATTATTGATCCTTTAAATATTCGATTAATTATTAAAGGGCGTGATCCATTCGAACAAGAAATTGAACTCGCTGTATCCGCTAGAATCGTATTAATTTACGTTGTTTGATTTTTGTCATTTTGACGAAAACTTTATAAATCTCCCTAATTTTATTGTTTTATGGTGGGTTAGTATGAACTATAAACGAATTAACTATTTTGTTATGGAGTTTGGTTCACACGATTCATTTACGCAACCATATCATTCGAATGTAATTAGGAAAGGTGACATTCTTAAGGTAACAATATTTAAGAATAACACTCGTATTGCGACAATATCGTTAAATATTGAAACATTTGAGATAAAAGGCAAAATCAATAATATTACGGTGGAGGACTTTGTAAATATATGGAAGAAACTAAGATATTTCTTTGACACATACACAATAATAGATAGCAAGAAGAAGAATATAGAATTTGAGGGAAGAATGAATGGTAAATTAACAATACTTATGTCAAGATCGTTTCACGATAAATTGCTAAAGAGCAAGGTTGTACTAATTTGATAAAAATTTATAAATAATTTTTACAATTTACATATGGTGGTTTGGAATGAGTGGCATTGAAAATGTTGTTGATAACGAATTACTACACAAGATAAAAGTCGTGTACGATCTCTCTCACCCTATGTATCTTGATGGTACAATAGTATTACCTGGGGGAAAAGTTGTTAAAGTCCCAATTGCTGATTATTATTTTATAGAAGTTAAAAAAGGTAAATTTCTACCTCTATTTTATCTGAAAGGTGTTTCCGTTAAAGTAACAATAAATGGAAGGAACGTAACAATACCAACGGGGATACACTCAATAGACTCACTAAGTATCGAAGTTACAAACCACATACGAAATCATACGAAAGATGTAAAACTTGATATACGTACAAACAAACTAAGTGATATGTATACAATATTTAAGATACTTTCGTTTGTAAAAGCAACATCCTTTGGACTAGAACACAAGATAATGAATACTATTTATTCAGTATACCCAGAACTTGTTGGTGTTTATGAAGCAGATAAACACAATATTGATAACAAACATATGTACGTCTTTAAGAAAATAAAGGATGATGGCAGAAAAGAAGTTATTATAATTGAGTCAGATAAAACAGTATATGGTGATGAATCAATATTCAATATTTATAGTAGGAACGCACGTGACTTACTAACAAGGTTAAACATTATGATGCAATATATGAAATCAAATATAGGTTATGTGTATTATGACGGAACTATAGTATTACAGTCAGATAATTTTGACGTGTTCAAAATACTTAGTGATGCTGATAATGTTTATATATTTGTAAACGAAGATATGAATGATGTTTTCGTATTAAGTGACGGAGTAATCTTTAGAATGCCTATAACTCCGTATGTGTCTCACTTACTACGTGAGGCACACTTTAGGTATTCAACACCAGATGTTGATGTTCACGAACTCTTATTACGTAATAGTTATGGACATCCACTAAAACGCGTTTTCATACTTACAACTAATTCACCAATATCGATGAACTTCATAGAAAAAGTTTACCATGATATTAACAACGTGAGTGTTGCAAGAACTATTGGAAGTAGAGTTTACTATGGTGTTACAAAAACGTACGAAGCACTTCGCGTGAGTGTTACAAGTTTCTTTGCTAGAAGATTCAATCCCTATAAAGATAAATTTGACGGACTTTGAAAATATTTTCTTATACTAATTCACTTTTGTAAATTTTAATTCATTATATTTTGGTAGTTTAAAAATCTGTAAGGATTATTCATAAGGGTAACTTGATTGGAGGACAAATCACTAACAAAGTTCAAGAACTTACTATCATACTTTATGAACTCTTCAATAGAATCGGTGGATATATCGGATGATTCAATGATAATAATATCACAAAATAAATTACTTCAGTTCCATACAACACCAATTGGAGACAAACGAATATTCAAATTAATATCATATGCAGAAAACGAAATAAAGAATTATACGTTACTAGATGCGTGTATGAACAACTTTAGAATAAAAAACAACGAAAACGATATAATAATAGTTATAAATTCAAAAGAAGTAAATATGAATGATTACAATGAAATACTTGATAAATATATAGATCCACAGAACAAATTTGCTTCACTAACATTAATAACAAGCGAAACAGATATAGATTACTATATCGAATTCCTAAAAGAATTATCGACAGTTGTAAATGTTGATATTAATCATTATATAGACTTCATTAATTATGGATATGAGAAAAATATAGTGATGTCTGTAGAATACGGGTTATCAAACATATGCAACCCTGTGAACTTAAGAATTAAAATAGGAAAAGATTTTATTAGATTGCCTACAAAATACGATACTGAATTTTACAAAAAGATTTTCTTAGAACATAACAATATATCAATATACGACAAATGTAAATATGAATGGGCAACAGTTAGAGACGTTGTAGTTATTAACAAGACATTATATATCAACTATATGGGAGAACCTATTAAATTACCAAAGTATTGGCTAACAAATTCATACACATATAAAAACTTCAAGATTAACGTTAAAAAAGGGATAATATTTACGACCGAAAATATGTACAATATAATGAAAAGAGCAAACGTTTCATTTAGAAACTTGACGACATCCGACTTCATAATTAACACAACAAAACTAAACTTGCCCGGAATAGACAAAATAATAATAAAAGACGGGGAGATAGTTGGAGTAATTCCTTTATATAGACTTATACTATCAGAGAACAAATACCTAATGCTTCAAAACATAGTTGATTCAATATTAATGCAAACATACTAAAAAAGAAATAAAGAAAGAAATCATCCGGTAGATGAATTAACAATTATAGTATAATTACCTATGGTAAATGTTGCATTTGTTATAGTGTCGTTGCCATATGTTTGTGTTATGTTTATAAGTAAATCAATACTTGCATTGAGCACACCTATAGATTCATTAATACTCTTGTCAAGATTATCAACCATATCCACATATGTTTTCGCCGCATATGACATACTAAGTGGCGAATCCTTCTTGTAAAGTTCGATATGATCATCGTAAATACCGTAATTTTCTAATAGTGACTTATTCTTACTAACATCGTAAACACCTGGTTGTAGATCTTCATAATGATCATTGGAAATATAAGATGAAATATTGTTTTTATAATCATACATTAAGTTATGCATACTATTAACTTGGCTATCCAACCCTTTAACTTTATCAAGGTCAATATACTTTTCTATAACTACAGCACCTGGAGCAATCGTGAGTATTGCAAGATATAATAATATCAATTTTTCCATTCAATCACCAATTGTATACAATTATACATTTTATTTAATACCCTATACTATGATGTATAAAAATGTTCATTGATACACAAAAATATACATTAAAAACTATCGAAAACTTAAAAAGGAGTAACGTGGATATATACATGGTGAGCATATGCGACGCTCAACAGTTGGATTAATAATTCTCGTAGTAGTACTACTAATAGTTTTGGGAGTAGTGTACGTAACACTATTCCACAAACCATCAAATAACAACCAAACACAAACAAACGGTACATATAACACATCTGAAAATATGACCGAACACAAACAAAACGAACAAATAAAATCAACATTCGCCAAAATGACAATACTACTAAAGGAAAACGGAACAGTAGAACAAATTGAACTCTTCTACACGAACAACTTAGACGTTGAAATTAAAATACCCGTGAAAACAGTAGGAATATCACAAATAGGAAAATACGTCGATAGAATTCTAAAACCAACAACAAAACTATCAAAAAGTGACGTGATAAACGGAATAATCTTTAAGTATAAAAACAACGGAACAAACTTTACACCAGAAATACGAGAGGAAATACTACCATCATCTTCAAATGTAGTAAACCTTGGTTCAATAACAATCGATAGATATGGAAGAGACTTGAACTCAATACTCAAAAGTATAACTTTGCCACAAACACTAAACTTTGTAACAGTAAAAATATATGATGCAATGAATGGTGAATTAATAGCAGTTAAAAGTTACCCAGTAAAGGATGGACACCCAAACATAGGAACAGACTTCGTAGGAAAAGAAGGAACATTTAGAATCGCAATACTTGTCAACAATAAAGCACAAGTAACTTACGTATTTGCAGGTGGAATAACCGTAATTAATACTGACATTGCACCAGACAAAAGAATAATCATATACGCAAAACCTGACGGATACTACCTAAAAATATATTCACCAATAGCGAAAAACGGAGTAGACTACATCATAAGTTTCGATGATAATGTGTTTTATGGCAAACCAATGGTAATATGGAACAACGAAATGAAACTCTCACCTATTGTAATTGAACGCTTATACAATAGAGAACCAATATATGTAATGTTCAAAAACGGAAACAAATACTATAAGGCGAAACTTGATCCAAAATACGGAATATTCATATACAACACAGAAATAAACACAACATCGACACAACTATTATACCCATATGGGTTCAGTCAATATACAACACCAAACATGAAACTAAATAAAACAACAGAACTCGTAGTTCCATTCGTAATAGTATCAAAGTATCCAGTATCTGTATCGTTATATGATTCAACAATGAACAAACTAAAATACACAAAAACAGTTTCAACAACAATAGTTAAGAACACTTATATAACCATAGTGAAAGTGCTAATGCCCTTTGACGAGAAATACAAGAAAATATACATCAAAATTGTTAATGGACAAGGAACAATAATAGAACCAATACTACTCAATTATGATGAAATACAAACAATAAACAATATGACACCAAATACAATAATTGCAATACTAAAACGTGACCCAGACGTGATAGTGTCAACAATAATTAACTATGACGATGATTCATTTGCAATGTTAGTACCAGATGACAACGTACAACTACCAAAAATATACCTTGAATCAATGAATATATCAAATAGTACAAATACGACAAATATAACAACAGAAGATATTTATGACGTATATTATTCAGTAGTTGCATATATAGGTAATCAGAGTATAATGTCATATATTGATCCAGACGGAATACACATAGACAAACAGTTCCTTACGGAATATTTAAAGGAACCATCAAAACCAGCATTCATAGTCTATTCACTATCATTAAACGACAATATATTCGGAAACTATGCAATACCAGTAGAGTACTTAACGAAACGTATAGTCATTAAAGAAGGCGAATATACTTATAGAGTTTATACCGTTCCATATGGAACAGTAACAACATTATCATATGACGACCTATACAATCTTATGAATCAACTATTAACTAGCCACTCTTAAATTCTTTACTTTTTTTATCGTATTGGGTATAAAATGATTGGACGTGTACCGCTATATTATATCGCACGACGAGGGTTCGTTTCTGACTCATCAGTAAAAATAGAATTTATAACGGATCCAAAGTACTTAATACAAATAAATGATAGAGCAAAAATCCAACGAGTAAAAACAATATACCAATCAGGTTCATATTTAGAAAAACCATTTTTTGTGGGTTCTGGAATAGTACTTATAACAGAAGACAATAAATTTATACTAAACATAAGGTCAGTAAACGCGGATTTTTATCCATTAAAAATACAAGATTTTGCTGGTATACTAAAGTATAATTACACAATACGAGAAAATGCGTTAAACGCACTAATACGAGAACTACTAATTTACACAAATGATGGAGATATAATTTTGCCACAAATACCTGGTATTAAAACAGGAAAACGTGAACTAATGGAATTTGAGAATAATATTAGATTAATTCAGAAATTTGATAAAACAATTAATGGGGAAATAATAAATGTCGACATTGAACCAATTAAAATATGTGACACCTTCCAAGAAAAATTTATACACGTGTATGAAAACGGAAAACCAAAATACACCGACAAAACATATGCGATGTATGAAAGTAGTACAAACACGTTAGAAGTATTATACACATACAAAATACCCTTTGAATCATCAGAACTAAATGTAATATCCTTAGAACATATGGCTTCACCAGTTATATTCGTAAATAAAATTACATTATTGTACTCAAGCAAAGCACACTTTACACCAAGATTATTTAACCTTCTTATTGTACCTTTAAGAAAATGTCTATAAAATTTATCTTTTTCAAACATATATAAACATTCAACTTTTCTTACACTAATGGTGGACAAATTGAAGAAACACATTATTATATCCTTATTATTAATCCTAATATCTATAAGTTATGTAAAAGCAGACATGGTCACAATAAAGGTTTTACCAATTGGAATAAATATGACATTCAAAGGTAACATCACAACAATAGTGAACAAAAGTATGAATTGTAATGAATTTCAACAATTAGCACTAAAACTATACATCCAAGATGAATATCAAGATTTACTAAAACCTTATAAATGTGAAATGATAAATAATAGTATAACTTTATTATATAATTTTACAAACATTAAAGTTAATTCAGACAACCTTTATTCTTTAGTAACAACCCCAAAAATATACTTGAAAGAGAACGTGTTCATAGTCATCCCAGAACAAATAACATTTGATGGAAAGATATACAAGATATACAACAAGAACGACGCAAAAACATACATTGGTAAACTAGTTCCAAGTGTAACATTCTACGAGTTCACTAGACTACTAAATAATTCAATCTATATTAGAGTAGTAACATCAGATATAATTTACATAGTCTCAACAAATAAAATCGATATTGAAGCAACAAATAAAATAACGACATCAACAATAGTTGAAGATAATATAAAATACTATGTTTACAAGACAACTTACAATGAATCTGGTTTTGTCAAAATAAATAAGAAGGGCATCTATATAGTTAATGTTCCATATAGTTGTTACGATATTAAACAAGAGAATGGATATCTTATAATTAAAAAGACTGGAACATGTCAACAAGATTCTCAATTAACAACATCAAAAACAGATGTTGTATTAGGAGTTTGCATCGGAGACAGAAAATGTTATGAAACAAATACTACAATAGACAGAAATAACAAAATGAATCTAATTTATATTGGAATTGGAATAGTAATTCTTTTAATAGTATTAATAATCTATGCTCGCAGAGAGTAAAAATAAGTAAATACTAACTTTCTTTATTTTTATTAATATTTAGTTGATGCATTTACTTTCGAATATTAGTGATAATTTGTAAAGAGAAATATATCTAACATAAATAAATTTACTTTTCCATTCTAATACATTTTTTGAATTTTTAGTTTATGATAGAATATCTTAATATTTATTGTGATATTACCTTTTTGAAAGTCTTACTTTTAAGGTTAGATAATTTAGAAAAATATATAAACCCCTTATTCTTACTAATTAATGGGTGTGAAAGAAATGCAAGTGTATAAAACTAATATAACAATAAAAAAACACTTGAAACCCTTCAACAAAATAATTGAAAAACTTTATGATAAGTATAACATTGTCTTTAATGGATATGTTAAATTATTCGTTGACAAAAACGAATATGTACCATATAAAATGTTAAGTAAACTTCCATTTGAAGTTGATATAAAACATTTTGATGGAGAAGGAGTAGTTGACTTGGTAAAACTAATTGATTATGTTAAAAGACTTGGACTAGATGTTGATATAAACTACACGACAAGAAAAATTCATATACTATATCGTTCCGACCAAGAGGACAAGATAATAGAAGTGTTAACATCACCCTACTATGATAGAGCCTTAAAACACTGGGATATATCGGTATATGAAATCTTTGGTAACAACAAGGACGAAAGTTTCTATATAACAATTGATAAATACGATTACACTCACAAAATATTCAAGAAAATAACTGAACAACCATACATACTACTCTTTAAACATTTTACAATATTCTCGAATGGAAAAAATGTGTATAATATTGATATTGGAGAAGAAGCGCTACATTATGAGAACTTCCCAAGAACAGACTTTCTATATTTATCACACGCACATAGCGATCACTTTAAACCATTGATTATGAAGGACTTTGTAGAAAAGAAATTTTATACCCCATTTATTCATACTAACTTACCAACAATCGAACTAATGTACGTTATGAAAAAGAGTTACGATACTATTGAATTTGATGATATTCTAAAGAGAGTGTTTGTTAGTAATTATGCGGTTTTTGACGAAGTTAAATCTACAACGTACTTATCAGGACACGCATACGGAATCAACTTCTTTATAGAGAACTATACAAACGGATACACACTTATGTACTTTAGTGATTCTAACATATATTCGAGAGCATTTAGGTCTATGTTCCTAACACATTTAGACAATATGGATATTGATATTCTTGCTCTAGAATTTCCACAACATTCTCAGATTAAAAAAGGAAGACCAAGATTCCCCGCAATCATTGGTACAACATTGGGAGAGTATGAAGAATTATTATATATTCTTAGGGATTATAATATAATGATCGATGAAAAAAGCACTATTTACGTATATGATTCAATTCGTCAAAAGTATAAATCATACTTGAAGCGCGAAGTTTCAGAAAAGAAAGTAGACGTTGGTAGTATTGAAGATTTCTTGAATAATAACGAATATCAGTACTTTGTAACAACTAAGGGTTTAACCATAAAATACTCAAATGATCCAAAGATCGTGAAAAGTGGTGTCAACTTTTATGTTACAAATATGAAACAACCTAATGAACGGATTAACACTTTACAGATAAAGACTCATATGAGTTTGAAAGAAACATTAGAAGTTATTGAACACGCTCAACCAAAAATTTTAATATTCCACCATTATAGTCAGTACTACTCTGGTAGAATCGTTAGTATAATTCAAAAGAAGTTTCCATCAATACGAACAATAATTACTTTGAAAGAACCAACATCTGCTGTCAAACTAAATATACAAAATGAATGATTCATTTAAAGATACTTTTTTAATATTAATGGGATAAAAATGAAAAGAATTATAGTTACTATCGTATTTATGATATTCCTATTAAACATTCAATATATATGCAAAACATAATATAGCATTCATTAATACCAATATAGAGTTGTTTATGGCAACTAATAATAACATAAACGGACGAGTTCATATACACTATTACACGTATAACCAATTTATAACAATCTCTAATAATGGGAAAGTGTACGTATTGGGTTACAATGGTTAAGGTTATCTTGGATTAGGAGACAATACAAACAAAATCACGCCAACCGAAAACACACAACTAGAGCAATTAATCCAGCAAAACGGTGGTGTGTGTAAGATCTTTGGTGGTGTATCTTCGACAATTATGGTTATGTGTAATGGTAAGGTTTATGTATGGGGATACAATATTGGTGGTGGACTTGGGTTAGGTGATACTAATAATAGATTAACTCCAGTTGAAAATGCTAATCTTGAGTCATTACCTTTGGATTCTATTGTCGATGAATCTGAATTATGGTTTCCGAATTCCGTAAGCACTAATATTATTAGTGTTTTATGAATTTTTTGTTCTTTGGATTTTTTCTAATTTTCCGACTAATAACTAATGGTGTATAGAAAATTAACTAATTAGTCGGAAAATTTATAAAGGACACTTATCTATTTACTCGTGGTGATGCCATATGAATGAAAAGGTGAAAAAGATTATAGCGATCGGTGCTGGAGTACTTATGTTCGGAGGAGCATTTGCTTTTGCAGGTCACTTAACAACACTAGGAGGAACTCCAGCACCGAACGTTAAGGATGTTCTTAAACCTGGAGACGTTGAAATTGTTGTTCCGACTACAATGGAAGTTAATGGGACGCCACTCCACATAAAGAATGACGCTTACGCTAGTGCTCTTCTTGCTGTAGATGTTCTCACTAAGAATCCTAAGATGGTTGAGAAGGAAGTGACTGCTACCTTTAAGGTTCCTGTCAAGTCGATACACATAAACGATACAGATCAAGATTACTATCTTACTCAGTCAGACTTCTCTGAACTTGAACTTCCCAATGGTGTTCAGGTTCTCGTTAACTTTAGTAGGGTTGACTTTAATGAGACTTCAATGAAGACTGTTTATCACGATGGTGCTATAGTTATACATGTTAATAGCGACAAGTTCTCTCTTGTTGATGGGAACTATACTCTTTACTCGTACGAAAAGGATGGAAAGGATATTCTTAGACTTTTCAAGATAGATGATGTTTCAAAGACGGTTGGATTTAACACTAACTTTGAACTTGATGGATTTAAGTTTGTTGCGTATGACTATGATGACACTACCCAGAGACTCTATACTATGATTTCGTTTGATGGAAAGTCAGAGACCAAGATCATAAGAGTTGGTGAAACTTACGTTGTTTATCTTGACAATACAACTCTTGTTGTTGAACCTATTGCAGATGTTAATGTCGATGAACTTAAGCAATCAGTTGATCACTTTGTGATATTCACTCCGGAAGATGTATTTATAGGTATTAGTGACTACAGAATGGTTAGTGTGAGTGTCGAGGATTACAAGATGGAGAAAGAGTACGAAGACGGCGATAAGTGGATGGGACTTGATCACTGGGTTATGGATATTAAGACTCCTGTTGATGGACAAGTTCCGTTCGATATTGTCTTTGTTGTTGACAATCCGAACACTGATAAGGAAGAGACTTATGTTGCTAATGATCTTGAGATCCCAATGTCAGGTCTTAGTATGCACACTTATGTAGAGAAGGACGATGATGGTAACTATGTTGCTCACTCGTACTACTTTGAACAACTTAAGACTAAGACTGGAAAGACTACTATTGAAGTTCCAGATCTTAATGTTGACCCATCAAAACTTATAGTTACTGATGTACAAATTGTTGAGTTTGGTATTCCAGACGACAAGAATATAGTCATTGTTGGTGGATGGGTTTCAAACAAGGCGTGGACTGTCCTTGAAGGGGAACTTGGTGAGAGTGTTATAGACCAACTTAAGAACGAGATTATGACTGATGGTTATGTTGTTAAGTTTATCCAGAACCCGGATAACCCAAGCAAGTACATTATTATCGCCGCTGGTAAGGACTACCAGGAGACTGCTAAGGCGGTTGCTGAACTTATGGATGAACTTGAGAAGAACTGATTTAAACTCTCTTTTCTTCTTTATCTTATGGTGGGGTAAATGTTTGAGTTAATTGAGAAGAATATTAGTGTTGAAGAGATGGAAGATTTTCTTAAGGACTTAAGGTATTATCATGCTTATCTTAATGAATTAGCGAATTTTATGGCGGATGATTTTGAGGAGGGTATTCAGGAGTTTGAGCAAGATTCTTTAGGTGTTGTAATGTATAATGGTGAACCGTATATTAAGTTTAGGGGTATTTATGCAGTTGATTATGTTTATTTCACTTATAACGGGTATGTTATTTTGAAGCGAGAAGATGATTATATGTTCCTTAGAATTAAGACACAAAAAATAATTGATATTGTTGATGAAATTCTTAGGTATTATGTTAATAATGGTTTAGTCAAGGAAGTTGATAGTTTATGATTTTGTTCTATTTGTAATGACTTCTTTTAGTTTATTCTTTAGTATTTCTGTTATATTTATTTGTGGTTGATTATTTGATGTTGTATTGTTTCCTATTACTCTAATGTATTTTACACGAAGTATGTCTGTTTGTTGTGTATTGTTTTTTTGCGTGTTTTGTGATTCTAGTTTTGTTAACGTAATTATTAAAGTTGTTATTAATAATGTTACTATTAATGCGTATATTATCTTCTTTTTCATTGTACCACCTCTTGACTATTATTTTGAAAGTGTTCTCCAAGTTTGATGTATATTGGGAATAATAAAATTGATATGTATTGTATGTATGGTGTTACGAATGAAGGGAACATAAATACTGGTGTCGTTATCTTCATATACGTGGTGAACATTTTGGTGTATGGGTCGTTTTTCTTGTGCTCTATCCACATAAATATTAGTTCAATTAATATAGTTATTATTAAGAGTTTGTATGATAGTCCTAATGCTATTTCTAATGTGTATATTGTTATCGGTGTTAGTGATGATGTTAAAAGGAGTATTTTTCTAATGTTATCGAAGTTTTTTACTACCATTATACTAATTGGGAGTGTAACTAGTCCTATAAGTGCGTATGGGGACATCATATATAACATTGTTACGAAGAATGTGAATGTGTACATATCGTAGTATGTTAGTTTTCGTTTGAATGCGAATACTAGTAGGATTGTTGAAATTATTAGTATCCCTGTTAATGTTGGGAATTCCATAAATAACATTTTTACCCCATTAATGTTACAAACATAACAAAATTTAAACCTTTCAATTTTATTATATTTTGGGTTAGATGGTGTTTCATGAATTAAGTAGTGTTGCAATACTATTATTAATTTTAGCAATATTATCGTTGATGTTCCTTGGTGTTATTTATTATACTGGAGGAACACTTATTTCACCAACAAATGAATTGGGTAGAAAGATTCCTCAATCAGTTTTTAGTGAGTATGGATTTGGTAATATTGAACAAACTACTCCTGAACCGATTATGAAAGAGTTGACGTTGTCTCAAGTATCTTTGAACTTTGGTAAGTACACTATATTAATAAGTCAGCCTAGTGTAAATTCCCTTCTTGGTGAAATTCTTGTTGTTGTTTCGGTTTCAGATGGTTCTGTGTCTCGCACTATATCGAACTTTGATATTATGTCGAATAATGTTCTGTTTATCGTTGAAACTAATTCAACATTTTTGTTAACTACTGAATTACCATCTGATTACACTAATTATTATGTAATAAAATTTGTTATATATAGTGATGCGTTAAGTTATAACCCGCTACAGATTGTTAAGAGTCCTTATGGATATGTTGAAGTCAAGTGATTATTGTATTTAAATTCTTTTTGTTTGTTTCATTTTTTGGTGGTGTAAATGACAGACGTGTCAATATTAAGAGATGGTGATATGAATTATGTAAATATTGGAAATAAATTATTAACAGTTGAGACCGTATCTACAATATTCAAGAATTTGATTTCACCAGTCGAGTTATATATTATAACGAAGGAGGTTTGTTCTAACTATAGTAATGTAAAGTGTGACTATTATAATGTTGGAGTTGTAGGTGATGAGCGTGAAGTCGTTTTTGTTATAGAAGATATATTATCAATTCTTTTCGATTTATTTAGAGACAGATATGATAAATCTATGATTTTTGATACTAATAAAGATAATAATTGGTTCATAAAACTTGATGGAGATGTGTACGAAGATGACAATCAAGTTGTTGGTGAAACAATGTTCTATTTAATTGGTGTTGTTGGTGGTAATCCGTTTGGTATAAATAGTTTATCATTGGCAGATATTCTTAGTCGTAAGGTTGGACGTTACATAATATCCCCAGAAGAAATCGAGGTAATGTTTTCAGAGTTCGTTGAAAAGTATAAGAATGTTATATCTGGTAAAGTTGAGTTTGATCCGTCAGAACTTACTATAACTATTAGATATAGTGATGTTGATTCGATTAATAGTGGAACTATACGGTATGATTTTGACATTGTTTTCAAAATATATAAGGAATTCGTTGGGTCAATTATTAGAAAGGTTTTCTATTAGTTTTGTTTTCTTCTTTGAATTTTAAAGTTTAACTTATAATTATAAGTATGGGTGTTTGGATGATTAGTAAATTAGGTGTAAGGTACGTTCTTGGTCTTGTTGCGATCTTGTTAATTCTATCGATTGGATATTATGTATTAAAATATTCGCAAAAAACAACAGTAGGTACAAGTAGTGTTCAAGAGCGTGCTCAGGAGAATGTTGATGTTACGTTAAAGTTTGATGTATATCCTGATGTTAAAGTTAGGCCTATTGTTGTTGGTAGGCACGGGTATGGCGAATCTGTCATAGAAGTTTATAGTAAGTTACCGGTCTACTTTAGAATTGTTCCACAGAATTTTTCGGGTGTTACTTTTTCGTTAATGGGGAAATCTAGTACTAATGTAACTTCTGATATTCAACTTGTTTTATTAATGAAGCAATTCATAAAAGTGAAGTACACACCAATATTTGGTAAGTACAAGTTGCCATCGAATATGAACTTGTCAACATTTATTAGAGACACTGAAAATAAAGAGTGGAAATTTTATCATAATTACACGATCCCGATAATCTACGATATTTATGATTTAATGAATATTAAGAACTTTAATATGAGGGTTTTTGTTCCTGTAACGTTTGAGCAAGTAAATTCATCTAATATAAACTCGATAATTAGTAAAGTTTATAATGATTTATCGTCATTACCTGAACAAGATAAATTTATGTATGGTATTTATGCTGTTAGTAGGGTTGATTCGTCAGCGGTTTATACTTTGAATATTACATTTACAACAAAATGTGATGTTGTTCCTTTAATGATGTCTCCAATTCAAAAACCATTTTATACTAAGGTCAACCCTGATGGTTCGATAACTTACTATATGCCAATAAATTGGACTATGGGTTCTATATTATATGTTGTTTTTAGAGGGAATATGTTTGGTAAATGTACTGGAAAGTTTGGTATACAATGGTTGAATATTTACGTAAATTCATCGATAGGTAAAATGGATGTCCAAGTTCTAAATAGTATTGATTATGATATTGTTGTAAAGTCCGATTATGGGCTAGTTAAGAATAATGTTCGTGATATTTATTATAATTTCTTAGTAATTGCATATCCATCAGAGGTCAATAGTAATAATATAGAAACAACAGGGACAAATCTTGCTATAGTTTATAAAGATTTACAACTTTTACAAGGGGCGAGAGTTGCTGATGATCCGTTCCTTGCATCAGAAATTCCAATTCATAATGTGTATATTGTAAATAATATTCTTGGTAATAAGGACGATATGGACTTAATATTAATGTCGTCTTCGGCATCTAATATTGTTTTGAAGCCAACAATAATTTATGGTAATAGGTATATTTCTCCAGAGAATGATAGTTCATACTTTGGTAGTAAAAAAGTTATAAGTGTTGTCAATATGAAAGATGGTAAAACGTTGTATTATGCAATCTATTATGATCCGATATACTTAATTTTGCCATATGATAATAATTCAAAAACTGTTGGTGGTTATACTGCTGGGTTTGAAGATATTAAGTTATCTTATACTTTAGAAGGTGGATTCCCTGTTTTACAAGCGGTTGTTGATTATTACTTCAGAGTTGATAAACGTTCTGAACCATTAGCAATTTCATATACTACTCCATCATCTAGGTCGATATTTGGTGAAAAAGTTATCTATGTTGAACTTAATAAGGATAAGTTTGACATTCTTAAGTCGATTGGTGATCAAATGAGGGATTCAGACTATAAGTGTGATGATACTAATTTGAATAATTTTAACGGTTGTGGAACTAAAGGTTTTAGTGTTACAAATAAGGGTAATTCAGATAATATGCGTGATGCGTTACTATCAAGTGGATTTGTTGAATTTGATAGTGTTAATAACAATATTAAATTAGATTCAGATACAATGAAGAGATTGACTTTAATTAATCATGCTATTGGACTTGCTGTTTATTATAAGAGGGATGATGTTCCAAAGTTTTTATATGAAAGAAAGTTTGCTAATTATATTATTGATGAGTTGGCATTTAATTTTAATAGTGAACCTATTGAAGCGATTAGTGATTTCCAAAAGAAATATGTTGTTCAAGGTTCAGTAAAGAGTTACAATAATATTATTGATTTTATAGCATCAGTAACGACACCTCCATACTTTGCGTTGAGTGATATTACATATGGTAGTTCTACTACTAGAAGTTCGTCAATATGTGGTAGTAGTGTTAAGGATTCATGTTATATTGATTTATCAAGGGTCGTTAGTGGTGGTAATTCAGTAACAATAACGGAACTTCCATTTGTAATATCCCCTGCAACATTAGTTCAGTTCTATGATTATAGTTATCATTATCCGACAAGCGTGACAATTAAAGGTGATAAATATACAATTGAACTTGGTTACATTCGGGAGTATCCTTTATTAATTTCAAGTCCTGCTATATGGTATAAAGAGTCAAATATTTACTTTGATAATTATGGTAATCTAAAGGTTAAACTTGATTCTGATTGGGACTCGCTTGCGAAATATTTGCAATATTCTATAACATTTTCAATGATTAACAAGGAGTTTAAGAATAATATTTATATGAGTGGCAAAGTTGGTAAGTCTGAACGGCAGAACCTTAAGAAATTAATAATAGGGACAAATACTTTTGACAAAGATAAGGCAACTATGACAACAGGTACAACAATCACTCTTGTTAGTGTCAAGCAATTTGAACGTGATAACAAAAAGTATATACGTGTTAGTTTCTTGGTAGAAGTTTCATTATTTGGTTATTATAGTGGTAGGTATACTAATGTTGGGTTTACGGGTGTTCCAACACTTTATACGATACTAAATGGAATGATTGTTGGCAATATGTACAATAGTGGAGGATATGATTCTAATGAAAATAAGTATAGGCTATTCAATGCTTATGATGGAACTATGTGGACGCCGTTCTGGGTAGGATTTGTAATGGAATTAAACTCAGTTAATTCGGTTCCAATTGGAAGTGGTCTAAAGTACTACCAAACATTTTCAATTCCATTTTCATTTAGTCTCTTAACTTCAATTGGAGACTCTCAATTAGCGAACTACATTGTAATTAGCCCATTAAAGTTCTTTATTCCAAATAGGGCAATTGCTGGTAACTTAAATGACTTAATACTACAGGATACTAATACGAATTCGTATGCAAGAGGACTAGGTGTCCTATACAATAGTGTAACATTTACAGGACAAATTGTGGCACAACTACAAGGCTTAATTACAAGGCCATATTATCCAACGTGTTCATTTAATGATATAAAGTCAATTAATTTACCATTGAGTACATATTTAATATTACATAATAAAAATGAAATTTTAGCAACTAAGAAGTTTGATAGAGGTGGAGAATACGATAGGGACGGGTTAATAATGATCTCTCTACTTAGTATTATGGATAACTTTAACAAGAACCTAATTAGATTCGAAGATGATGACGCAAAATTCACATTAGAAGTTGGTAATAATAATGAGGATGTTCTAAATACACTATTTATACCAAAGATTGCAACTATATTAGTTGCAAGAGATGGAAATAAAATGTCTCAAACTACGAAAGATGCAATACTATACTATCCATTTATATTCAATCCAATATTCCCTGAGTATGATAGTTCGAAGTATAATTCAGAGTATGTAGTACGTCAATATTCACCTTTAGAAACACCATGGCACATTAATAGTGTTAAAATTGTTGATATGAATCACAAAGGTGATATGGTTGGAAACTTTAGGAAAGTAGAAGTGACTCCGGGTGATACTAATAGAATTTTCAACCAACCATATTATATTATTGTGATGTTTGGTACTGGCAATGATATTCATGATACACATTTAGCAAAGACCGTTGTTTCATTATTAAGTGGTGAAATTTATGATCCGAATGCATTAACAAAAGTTAAAGAATACGTTAACCTTACAATAAAAGAAAATGGTAAAACTATAGAACTAACAAAACCAAATGAGGGATTAATCGATTTTGATATGTTTATTAGGCATCAAATAGTTGATTACTTTACTTATCCTGCTATTGTAGGGACGGTTGCAAATGAAATAGAAATTAAACTTAATCCTGATGATAAACAAATGGTTAATGGAATAATGACATCGACTTCATTCTGGATTACAACCGGGGGATTAATAGGATTTAGGTGGGGAAGCGATGATATTAAGTATCAAAACTTAAAGATTGTTGGTTTGTCAAAATCATCTGAGGCAGAATATAGAAATCTAATGATAGATATTGTAATACTTAATAGTATGTATAGAGTGTTTAACATAATGTCGTTCCAGCCATCTGGTGCATCTAATAAATACTATGGAGAAATAGTTTCGTATGATAATAGTTTAAAACCGTATAACACTCCATTTGAAATTACTATTGTTAACAATTTCGAACAAGTTGTTAGATATGCTGGAATACTTAATAGTTTGGATCAGTACCTTACTGGTGAGCACGTTAAATCAATTACTTACTATGATACAATGGTAGCGTTTGCGTTTGGATTGAATACGTATTATCCGCAAGTGTTAGATATTACGAAAGCAACTCTTGAGGGTGATTATGACCTTGAAGATTAATATTTATAAGACTTTCTTTTTTCTTATTCAATGGTGGTGTAAATGATTATATCGATTGCATCAAAACCAATAGTAAAAGTTGAGTCTGAAAATGTTAGAGATGTTAACATTAATATGCTTTCTTCAATAGAGGGGCTTGTTACAGTAATGTTTCCAATGATTTGTGACGTACACGATATTGAACATAGAAAACAAGATGATATTGATGATACTAATAACCCTACGTTCTTACATAATAATAAGTTTGTGTCAACGAATTTTGATTATGTAATGTATAATGATGAGGAATTTTTAGAGAAAAGTAGGTTGGTTTCAATGGTTTTATCATCAAGAGTTTTTAGTTTTGACCATATAGAGAATATTGCTAGTATTTCAAACTTGATACCCTACATCAAACCAAGAGTTAAATTCGAGAAAAATATTCATTTGTATTCACCAAATGGAAAAAAGTATGCTATTATTGATAAAAAGGGTAACGTAAGACTTAAATCGTCTTATATTCTTAGTGATACTGTGTTATTTGGTGAGTTGTATAGGATTTTAAGTGTTGCAACTAAAGAAGAATCGACGAAAAGGGATGGACAATTAATCTTGAAGTATGGAAGAAATGTTCTATATACGTATGAGAATAAGTATTACACGACAATTGACAATATTAATATTAAAGATTTATCGTTAACGGTATCGAGTTTATTGTTTAGAAATATACTCTTTAAGAGAGTTGAGTTTCTTGATAAATTGATTCTTGGTGATGGTGATTTGCAGTTAATAATGATTATGGATTCTGTTGCGTTTCAGATTTCGAACATTTTAAGAATTATTGATGAGGATTTATATAAGATGTTTATTAGGAATAGACTTATAATTGAAAAACTCCATAAAATTCAATAATGACGTGCGACTTGTTGTAGTTCCTTTTTTATTTTAGGAGATATGTATTCTTCATAGTATATTTTTAGTGGTTTTTCTATGTCTCTAAAACTTTTAATGTTTTGTTTAACAAACATATTGTATATTATTCGTTCTATAATGTCAATATCATAAAAGTTTGATTCCATTATGATATAATTATTATTCTTTTTAATCTTTAGTTTTATTTTTTGATGATTAAATAAAATGATCATATATCCTTTTGATGAGAATGATGAGATTTCAATAAGTGTAACATTGTATTCATCAAGATTAATTATTTCATTTTCAATTTTTATTTTATTACCAATACGACGTATTCTAAGACTTTTGAGAATTATGTCTATAGAGTCTTTAATAGTGTAAACTTTAATACGAAAATACTTTGAGAATATGTTTTGAAGTGTGTTCTCATCAACAATATTGACGCCATAAAATTGTTTTATTTTTTCAATTTCATTGGTTGATAAGTGTTCAATAACACCCACTTTATTATCCCTAATATAGTATATCTTTCTGTAAACTTAATATAATATTTTAGATTCGTGATTTGAACGTGAAGATTTTTAAATGTTGTAGATATGTTATGTTATGGTGGTTTTATGCCAAAGAAAAATAATGAGGCGCCTCCAATAATGAACATTATGGGTTTAATGTACTTTGATGAGGAACAAAGTAAATTTGCACTTAATGGTAATAAGTTTCCCGAAATAATGTTGCTTGTATCGATAATCCTATTTGTTGTTTCGAGAATCTTATGGTAAACTTTTAACTTTTTTAAACGTTTAATTTTTTCTAATGAAAGGTGTTGAAAGTGACGACAATAGAGGATATATTATCAATAGTAAGTAAATCATATAAAGGGAAAAAATTATTATTTATATTTATTAATGACAACTTAAGTGAAGACGATTCATTCTTTTTCCCTGAGAAGATAATAAATATTAGTCCATATGCTAATTATATTAAATCAATACCAACAAAATACGATCCAATTATACTAAAATCTGGAAGGTTAGAACACACATTCGAAATATATAATGATATAAAATATTCAAATGTTTATTATTTAATTCAAAAACATCCTTTGATTATAACACCGTTAGATGATAAAAAGATGTTTATAATGAAAAAATTTGTTAACAATGATTTAATAGAAACTGGCCATATTTTAGAACCAAGATATGACTATGATATAATGACGTATAATATGTTTCTTGATGTTGCAAGAGAAATAATACCAGAAATTAAAAACGACTTTGATTATTTTATATTTATGAGATTCACATTTGATGAAATTGATGAGAGTACTGGTGTAGGATTATACTCTACTGATATGTCATCAATATTTATAGACACATTTCCTGACTTTACAGTAGAACGCCCAACAATGAAATTACACTTTCTTGATATTGAAGAAGAATATGATATTGTTGCACCGTACCTATCATTAATATTATTTATGCAGTTACCACATAGTAAGGTTTATTATGACGTAACAATTGCTGAAAAATATCTATACGATTATGTTGACGATGAATATGTGCAAGTAATACGATATGAAGACTATCTAAATAAAGTTTTGGATAATGTTATATCGACGTTCTTACCGGGTGATATTTAATTTTTTATAACACTTAAAAATATAATCTTATTTTTATTTTTTGGTGAGTTCAATGGATATTAAAAAAGAATTAATAGAATTTAAGGATATATTTATCCAAGTACTAAAAGAATTTATTAAAGGATCTATACCATTTGTTATAGCAATAATTCTTATGATATCTTATGTGTATTACCTTGAAGCGACATCACCATTTAACACATATCAATACAATAATACAAGTGTTGTAAAAGTTGAACCAATAAAATATAATTATTCGAAATACGAATTTATAGTCTTTGCAACATCTAATTGTGACATTTGTAACGAATTAGTTGGTGATCTATTAGATGTAGTGAATAGTAGTCAAGTAAAAATACTTTTTATTGATTCATCACCACAATATAGTAAATATTTTTCAATAGTATCTAATATTACAAAAATGCCTGCAATCCCAACAACCATAATAGTTTATAATGGTACACCCATTGTAATCGCTGTTGGAACTTTTACAAAAATAGATTCAACTGAATCACCAAGTGCAATAATAGATTATATTTATGCTTTGTCATTGCAATATCGTAAAAAGGAAGGTATGAATACGATAATTATTATAACTCGTAATATAACAGTTATTAATGATGATCGCGTAAAAGAAATTGAAAAACTAGTTAGACTAATTAATAAGTAATTTTGAATATTATAGTGCGTTCGATGATAGTAGTTTAAATATTATCAATAATCTTATTTGTGGGTTTTATAATGATGCAAGTTTATGAGAGACTTGAACAATATAATGATGTTGTTAAAATCTATATGAGTAACGATTCTTACTGTTTTGACGATGTTATAGACGACAATTGTAAATATAAGTACTCAGATTTCAAAAATAGAATATCTTGTAATATTAGAAAGGAGAATGGGACAATAATTATTGATAGTCCGTTTAGAGCAGGTTCTGGTATTGTTCTATTAGTTAACAATGAATTTTTTGTATTATCTTATAGACACCCAAACGAATATACTGAACCACTAAAAGTACAAGGATTTGGTGGGCATATACCATTTGGTGAAACATGGTTTTATAGCGCAAAACGTGAACTATCAGAAGAGTTAGCACTAGTTGGTATTAAGAATAACGGACGTGCTGACTTTTTATACTTTGATAGAATTGATCCAAAATTATATGGTTTAGCATCTGTTTCCTTTGATATTGATGAATCAATTAACATTGCTGATAAACTTGAAATTATTGAATGTGATTGTACAAGTAAGTATCAAATATATAAAGGTGATAGACTTATTGAGTCCGGAAATGCTATAATGTATTTTGATATAAAACGTAACTCGATTGAAGTTCTATTTGTTGCAAATGTTAGTATCGATGGTTATAAGTACTTAGTTCCATTGCACAATGAGATGGGTGGTGAAATAGGATTTCTATTACACAAGAATTTGATTAAATATATTGATAGGGACTACTTTAGTGAAGCAATGATAGGTAATCTTGATAGGATTGTTAAGTGTATCTTTAATGAAAAGTGTAGCGATAAAGGTATCGTTTTTATGTGATTTGTCGAAACATTTTTAAACTATTGACGATAATATTTTTGTGGTGACACAATATGTATAGAGTTGAAAAGATGAACATTGTAGTTGGTGTCCCCGATTTTATAGAAAATATAAATGACGTTCTCAATAGAAAAGTTAGTGTTGTTGTTAACACATTCGGTGGATGGAAAGAAAATGTTAGAATTATCGCAGTAAAGGTTCGCTCTAAGAACAAAGAGTTAATTATGAACATAAAGGAATTTGTAAACTCACGAAAGAACGAAGAATTCGATGAAGTTATTCTTATAGGAGAAGGTGACTCTTTTATTGGAGAAATAATGAAAATATCAAGAGTTTAAAATTTCAATACTAACAGTTAAATTATCAATTCTTTTAATTTTAATGATTTTGTCGCCTATTAGTAAATCGCATATATCATTATTTAGATTTACTTCTATGATGAAATCTTGAGTTGTATTTTTTGATATTTTAAGATAATCGGTTTTTTTGCCTGTTGTTAACAATATTTTATATTCACAAGTACTATTGATATCTTGTATCGTGAAATCGTTGTTTAATGGTTTTAATGATATGTGTATGAATGTCCTATTATTTTCAATGGGAAACTTATCATTGGAATGAATTAAGTATAAAATTACCTTTGTTTTATCTTTTATGTAATTAGTAGTATTGTCTTTATTTTGGTGAGTAATGTATTCGTTTGTGTTATTTTCTGGAATATGATGTGTAGGTGTGGGTTTGTTTGGTGATTTAATTGTGTAAATATAAATTCCGACAATGACTAAAAGTGTTATAGTGCTAAGTATTAATATGGTCTTTATACTTTGATCCATTTAGTCCACCAAGAAGTATTATTGCTAATTCTCTTAAAAATTTGAGTTTGTATAGTTTTAAAATATGGATTTGATTTAGTATTTATGGTGGGAGTATGAATAAAATTGCTGTCGTTTCGACATTAGCAATAATGATTGTTCTAACGATATTATCAGCACCGTTTGTGTATAATATTATTACTGGTGAATTTAATGTAGTTAATGCAACTGCTACAGTTTGGTATGCTGTATTAATGATTAGTTTGTTTATGCATTTAAGAGTTAAACTTAAGGAGGAGACTATGACTATTGAAAACAATGAACTTGATGCTATAACTTCTACTTAATTCTACTTTTAAGATTTTCATTAATTCTATTTGAATGGGAGTAATATATGTTAATGGCGGAGTATTGGGATTGTTTTCCACGTGAATTAATTATGAAAATGATAAAACGTGGTGAGTTAAATTATGTGAATGCACATGATTTGTACTTCTTGTTAAATAAATTCAAGAAGTATACAATCTCAGTTTTTAGAGCAAATGTAGTTAATGTTAATCGACGTATTGGTGAAGACTTTGAATTTATTACAAGAAGAGATGTTGTTGTTATCAAAATGCCTATATTATACAAGTTTGATGTTTTGGTTAACGTTTTATCTGATGATTATAGTGAAAGAGTTGAAATGATAACTACTGAAGATTATTTTGTTATAATTTTACCACGTGATGATGTTATGCTTATTGAATTTGAGAGTTTTGAGTTAAATAAAAAGGTTTACTTTATTTTTGGATATGGGTTTATATTAATAGTTTACTCTGATCAGAACATACTTGTTGTTGAGTCATATCCATTAAAGTTTTCATATCATTTACGTAAATATTTTGTTGAACGAATAATAGATATGAATAGTAAAGAAGTAAAGAGTGTTGACGATTTTGACTATAGTATTATCGAGAGGTGTATCCTTGTAAAAGATCTAGAGAATATTAAGAAAAGAATTGAGAATTTTGTATTTAGGTATTTGCGGAATAAATACTCTGAACACCCAAAAAGTAAGGGCCGTATTCTGTCACTAGAAGAATTGGAACGTCAATGAACTTCGTCTTATTTTTTGACTTTATAACAATTATAGTTTCTTCGTAATTATTTATAATTCTAATATTAACGAATCTTGTAATGTCTCTATTACAAATATATATTTTTACATTCTTTACAATTCTTGGAATAAATGCAATAATGCTATTACCAGTATTGACAACTGGTGCAACATCATAACTATACATTTCACCAGTATAAATTGGAGTATCTATTTTCTTAATGAAGATATTAAATGATGGAAGATAATAAAATTTCCAGTTATTACTCACATTTTTTACATATTGAATATTAGTATATGGATTAACAAAAGTTGATTCTGATATTGGAACATAATTAAAATATGGGTTCAACACAAAATAACCACTATAGACTATGTCTCCTTTAATATGGTATCCATAGAATACGTAGGTGTTCGGTTTATTGGCACATATAATATCAACGTCATTACCATTGATTGAAATTGTGTCATCGGATGAAATTGTGTTTAATATGGTAAAAAAGTTTGATGAATATTGTTTTCCGTTTATAGTTAAACTTTTTATGTTAATCTTGTTTATTCCATTTGATGAAATAAATATGTTTTCGTTTGGAATATAGAATACAAAGAAATTGTTAATATTCTCGTTGGTCGTGTTTGAAGAAATAAAATTTGTTGAAGTTTCAATTATCATAATATATGTCCTATCATATATATTACTTTTGTTTTCAACATATAGATATAGAACTTTGTTGACGTGGAGTTTGTTCATAATATCATTGAACGAATATATTGGATTTGTATCCTTTAGAAGTTTTGGGACAGGAGCAGTATCATCAAAAATCTTCTTATTAATAACATATATTCTAAGTTCACTATTTGTTGTAACGTTTTTTAGAAAGGATATAATGTAGGGACTATCATTATATTGACGTATAATATACATTTGATCTTCTACTGAGTATGATTTTGTTATCATTTGTAGAGCGCTAACATATGAGAATGAAATTAGTATAATTAATAATACTAACACTATTCTCCTCATTTTCATCACCTCAATTCAATCGTGCTAATACAATACCATACTACATCATCACTCGATGAATTGTAAATAGGGACTTTAATATAGTATGATGGGTCTGGAATATTGTCGCACGTATATCCGATTTGGCCACTAATTTTCGTAGAATAATATATTGTTTTTGAAGATATTTGTTTGCTCTGATAATAATTACTAAATAGTGAGAATATCATAATGACTAGTGTCATTAGAAATAGTACATATAACAATGAGTAAATATATTCATCTAACATACTATTTACCCTAATTATTTAATATATGTAAGGTTTAAAATTTGTATAAACATCTTTTCAATCGAAACCTTTTTAAGGAGTCTATGCAAAATCTTTTTGGTGATACGTATGGTCGTGACTACAATAGGGGAACTAAAAGAAATGAGTTTAGAAGAACTACAAAACGAGAAAATAAACATTATTGGTAGAATAATACGAGTTAGAGAAAGAACAGTTGAAGTCGATGGAAAACCAACAAAACTCTATGATATTCTAATGAGTGATGGAACAGGAATAGTAAGATTCACGTGGTGGAGACCAAGATTTGAAGTCGAAGAAGGTGACATTATAAAAGTAATATCACCAATACCAAAAGAGTATAATGGAAGAATAGAACTTAGTAGTTCATTTGGCACACGTGTTATACTCGACCCAGTTGAAGATGAAAGATATTTTGAAATACCCGAACTTGAAGAACTAAAGAAGTCAGTAAAGGATTCGATAAACTATATCCATATTGACCTTTCTGACATTCAAATGTATGATGGAAAATACGTCAAAGTTTATGGGACAATAATGAAGGTTTACAAGATAATTCCAAAAGAGAAGAACGGAAATGAATACGTTGTTCTTATCGCTGGAATTGATGATGAAACTGGATATGCAAAGATAGTAATGTCCTCAAGAGTATTCACAAACATTATTGAAATACCTTATGAGACAGTTAAAGAAGCATATGGGGATGACGATAAAATGAACGCAATTCTCAAAGACGTTAGTGCGAAACTCGTTGCAAAAGAAGTTAAAGTCAAAGGTAAGGTCAGAATAATCCCAGAGGAAGAAGTTATCGGAAAGATGATACGAGAAACAATCTATGTCAATTATATTGGAGAGATGGAAGATGATATATGGGATGTTATGAGAGAGGAGGTGGTATGATGATATTTGACGTAAGACAAATCAATGAATATAGCAAAGTTGTAACAATCGTTGGTAAAGTAACAAAAGTTGACAAACTTGATTATGCATTCTATATCGATGAAGGTAATATACGAGTCGAAGTCGATGTAAGTAGACTTCCAAGTGTTGGGAATTATGTAATTGTCCAGGGAGTTCTATTTATGGATGAAGAGAACCCGGTAGTAAAAACTAGTGAATTTGTTGAATTTTCGAAGTTCGACGAGGAACTCTTTGTTGAAATAATAAACAAAATAAACCAATACTATGAAAAGATTAACGATATAGTAAGAGGAATGCACCCAGAACTTTATGGTGAAGGGGGTGAGATTAATGCCTGAACGTAATATTGCCGTAAGAGTTACAACAAGAGAAATTCAGAATGCTATAGTGTATGAACCAACAAATGGTAATCCAGTAAGATTCACAAGAGAGTTAATGCCAATTCCAAGAGTAAAGATTGTTGGAATGCTAAGAATAGACCCAGCAATACGTAAAGGAGAAGAAAAAGACTATATGAATTTGATACTCGACGACATATATGGAAGTGTGAACGTGTTTGTCTTTGACACAAAGTTGCTTGAAAACATTGCAGAGAATATGAAAAAGGGAACAATCGTTCAAGTGGTTGGAAAAGTTAGAACAGGTAATGATAGAAATATAATTATTGCAGAAGGAGTTAACGTAGTTCCACCTGAAACATACGTTTATCACTTGTATAGGGTTGCAAAACAACTAAAGAGACACTATGAATACCTTAGAATTATGAAGAGGATAGATGACATCCAGAAGAAGGCAAACCTTCTCAAAGCACAGGGAGGAAGTGCTAATGTAATAAAGGCCGGAAGACTACTAACAGAAGCATCTGCACTAAAATCAACACTCCCACAACAATACATAACAATAATGGATATTATCGAACAATATATTATTGATACATACTATGCTGACATTGGACTATTAGACGATGAAATTGAAGAAGAGGAACTATTCGAAGAGAGACCAAATAAAATGACATCCAAACAGAAGAGAGAAAATACTACAGAGAATCAAATACAAAAGAAAAAAACTAAATATGAAATAGATGAAGGAAATGAAGACATTATAGATGATACTGAAGAAGAAATCGAGGATATATCAGAGAATACTGGTGAATATGATGAATTCGAAATAATAGATGATAGTGAAGAAAACGATGAAGAAATCCAAGACATTCCCGACGAGGAGTTCGAAGATATTAAAGAATTTGATGAAATAGATGAAATCTGAACATTGTTCATTTTTGTTTTAATTTTTCTTCAAGTATTATTTTTAGGATAACCTAATAAGTATAACTCATAGTGGTGAATGAACCTTATTTTTTGAAATAAGGGTTTGACAAGTCTTTTTGACTGGACAAAATTGTGTATTACTAAGTTATAAAAAATAATAATGAGTTATAAAGAAAATCAAAAATGAAATTTAATTCAAACAAATGAACAAACGTCCAATAAATAAAAACAAAAATAGACAAATGTTCAATATAAGAGTATTGTGCATTTATATAAGTTAGTAATGTTTAAAAAGTGTACTTTTTATACACTCTAATGGTATGATAAAGAAAATTGACAAGAGTTACTTTAACAAGGGATTGAGTCAGGCTATCACAATGATATTCTCAATGTTTAGGGTTATTTTATTTTATCGTGTTTATAGTCTTGAACTTGTTGGTAAATTGTTAGTAACAACGTCAATAGTTAATATTCTTTCGCCATTTGTAACACTTTCAGCATCTACATATTTTATTCGTGAGAGAGTTGTAGGCAATGATGTTGAAAAACATATTAGAGCGTATGTGTCCTACTCGTATATTGTTATGATATTGTTAAGTATTATAATGTATTTCGTTATGAAATCGGTCATAGTTGTTGTGACTATAATTAGTATGTTATTGTACTTCATTATTATAAATCTTATGGTTAATACTAACGTTAATGAAAAGTTTGAAGTGTATGTTTATATGAGTGCTGTGTCTCATCCTGTTACAGTGTTACTAACTCTTATATTACCGTCCCCATTTTTTGTATATACGTATCTGTTTTTGTCCCAAATACTTGTTGCGATATATTTTGATAGGGATATTATTAGTTATTTGATGAACCCAATATTTTCGAGAGATGTATTATATGAATTTATTAATAATGTAAAGCACTTTTCGATTAGTAACATCTCAGTTGTTATACTAAACAATATTGATATGCTAATTCTTGGACACATGTTTACGTACGATGATGTTTCAAAGTATAGATTGGGTGTGTATATACCATATGCTATCGATTCTGTCACGTCAACGTTTTCTAGTGTTTTGTTTGTTAGAAAGGGTGAAGATAAGTATGGATTATATTTATTGATGACGTTAGTTGTATCGTCGTTAATCTTTGCAATAGCAATTCCGGGAGTTATACTATCATTAGTTTTCGGAAAAATCGTTGATAGTTTTGTTGTTGATGTGTCAAGAATATTTGGTATTGTTTCGATAATAAGAATAGTTAACTCTTATGTTTCGATAAAATTGATATACAAACGTGCCGAGAAAATTATCACAATGAGTAACTTGATTGCTGTAACGTGTGACATAATATTTAACATACTATTGGGGTTTTTGATTGGAGTTATTGGTATTCCAATTGCAACTCTAATTAGTGAAATTGTGAGAATGACATTCAATACGTATAAGTTGAAGACAATAGAAAAAGTTAAAAGTGTATGATATCTACAAAATTAAGGGTGTGAATGGTGAAGGGATTAATAGTATTTCCATATAAAGTTGAACAAGAATTAGTGTTTAATGAAGACGGAAAACTTGAGTCAATTATTAAAGTCTTTGCTAAAAATAGGAAGGGAAATGATGTTATTCTTGAATTTCCGTGGTTCAAACCATATATTTATGTTGTAAAAGGAGAAAAAGAATTAGACTTAAAGGTGATTCCAAAAACAATAACAGTTAATGACAAACAGAAATATCTTAGGGATGCAGTAAAGAGTGTAAAAGTAGTGAAAAAAATAGAACTTGAAAAAATGGAAGAAATAGAATTGTACAAAATTGAATTATACAACACTACTGTTGTTAAGTACATTAGTAACATTCTCCTATTGAATGGTTACGATGTTAGAGAATTTAAAATACCATTTGAACAGCGTTTCTTATCTGACGTAAAACTTCCAATGAACAAATGGATATTTATCCCAATTAACTACATTAGAAAGACCGAACCAACAGATGGTATAATAACGTATTCAATTAGGGAAAACTTTGAGTTTAAAGAGATTGATGCAGAGAAAATAGAAAAACTAAAACTAATGAAAGACCCACTAACTTATATGATCTTCGATATTGAGGTTTACAATAAGTATACAATGCAACCAGGTGAAGCACCAATTGTAGCAATAGGATGGAAGATAATAAGAAATGGGGAAGTACTTGAACAGAGGACTTTATACATTGATGATGACAAAAGAAAAGGTGAAGTTGTTAGAATAGATCCAAAAATAGAATACGCACTAATACGAAAGTTCATTATGTCAATGAAGAAATATAATGTTGATGTCATAATTGGGCATAATATTGTTCAATTCGATATTCCGTCGTTAATGCTAAGAATGAAGAAACTTGGAGGAAAATTCAATATTGGTAAAGGTAAAGAAGGTAGAGAGCCATATGTTAGAGCAAAGCAACGTGTTGTTAGTGGTGATGAACGAAGAGTCTCGATGGAGTTTTCAATGTGGAATATTTGGGGAAGAATAGTTTTTGATACTCTAATGGTTGCAAAAAGAGACATAATGGGACTGAAGTATTACAACCTAAAGGACATACTTGAAGAACTTGGTGTTCGTGAAAAGTCGGAACGTGTAATTATAGCGGGTCACGAACTATGGAAGTGGTATGATAATGATTATGAAGCAATATATGAGTCACTAAAGTATAGAGATCCTGAAGAGGCGAGAGTTATTGAAGAACTACTAAAGAAATACACTCCAAGACAATTACTTGGAATTTATCTAAAGGATGACGTTGAAGATACTCACAAACTTTTCGACCAGTTGGTTCCACTACAGTATGTTTTTGTTGAAATTCTAAGAAGAGACTTACAAATGGTTGTCTACGCGACAACGTCAAAGATTATAGATGCAAGTGTTATTAACAAGGCAGTAGAAGAGAATAAAGTTTTACCGGTACTATACAATTACGAAGTTCCAAAGGATATAACTGAAATAGAGGAAATAGATGTTGAAGTTGTTGAAGAAGAATCTGATGAATCAGAGGATGAAAGTGAAGAGTCTGATAGTAAAAAGAAGAAGGGTTATAGTGGAGCATTTGTTCAATTTCCATTTGTTGGGGAGCACGAGTCTGTTTCAGTAGATGACTTCAAATCACTATACCCGACTTCGATTATAACATGGAATATTTCCGTTGAAACATATGTTGGTGAAATATCTAGAGAAGAATTTGAGAAGAAGTATAATATCAAATTGGACAATGATTTCAAGATATTTGCAATTATTAGATACTTTTACAAGAAACACGGGTTAAGTTATGTTGCCTATTATGATATTAACAAATTAAAAGATATTGTTATTAAGAAACGTGAGAAAGAATCTTCATCTAATACTGTTGATCGTACGGACTTTAGTGATGCATTTACAAAATTTATTATTTTCAAGAGAGAACCAAAAGGATTCCTCGCAGAACTTGTTGAGGAGTTTCTTGAAAAAAGGTTTGAGGCAAAAAAGAAAATGAAGGAAGCAACATCAGAAGAAGAGAAAAAGATCTGGGATTATAGACAGTTAGCATATAAGAGGAACGCAAACTCTACATATGGATATGTTGGTTATGAAAATTCATTCCTTTTCAGAGAATATATTGCAGAGAGCGTGACTAGTGCCGGCAGACTTGCGTTTATAATGAGTGAAAGAGTTGCAGAACTCGCTGATATCTTTGTTATCTATGGTGACACGGATTCAGTGTTCTTAAAACCGAGTAGTAGGATTATACAGAAAGCACTTGATGATGTAATTACAAAGGGCAAACTTGAAGTGATCGACAAGTTAAAGGAAAAGATTCAGGAACTTAATAAGGCAATAGATATAGATGATTTATCTGAGGTTGATGAAGTCCCAAAAAGAGTCGAACGTGTACTTGAAGAAATTGAAAAAATACTCTCTTGATTCTAACATTATTAAATTTGTTCTACCTTTTTATTTACTGGTGGGTATGATGCAAGGAGAAAGCATATTAAGTTTTTACTATAGTATGGATGTTGATATTCTAATAAGAGTTAAATTACGAAAAAATACTAACATTCCAAAACTTGCAAGAAAAATTTCTCTTAAAATTGGGACAAGTGTTTTCATAGTTTACGACGGGTATATGTATATTAAACCTATAATGTTTGTTAATAAGGAGGGTAATCCACTACGCGTTATTCCAATAATTCAAATGATGTATAAGGGTTATAAATTTGAACCTGTTGTCGTTGTTAAGAACAAAAATATATTAGGCGTGTTAGAACCCTTTAGAGAAATATATGATATTGTTGATGAAGAAGAAATATATAAAAACGGAGAAGTATTTGTAATGTACGCAAATTAGAATGGTAATGCCTCACAAACCCTTTTTAGAGTGTCAACCCGTGTTATAATTTCTTTTTTCTTTCCGTTTTCATCGGTTTCAGTTATTTTAATAAATTTAACATCTCGACCATTTATTGTTTTAGTATAAATTTCAAATTCGATGTAGTGATTCTCTATTTTATTGTAATCATTCATAATATCTTCAACTTTTGAGTACGAAACCATACTACCTACACCATATTTCAAAACAATAAGAGTGATTTTTAAATATATTTAAAACAATTTTGTTAAAGTTTAAAATGGTGATGAGTATGGATATTAAATTACTTCGGGAAAAGTTAGGATTACAATGTAATGAAGATGAAGAAGTATTATACTGTATAATACCACAAACATCAATAAGTGTTAATATGACAATTAACCCACCCGGAATATTCATTTATAGTATGGTTGTTGGAATGGATAAAGTTGATAAAATTGTTGAATTCATTGATGAATTTTATAACACTTATAACGATTACTTAGTAGTAAGACCAAACGTAACAATATCAACAAAGCATGATGAAATGGATATATATGATGTGGGCGTTGATATGGAATTTAATACACAAAATATACCTGGAGAAATAATTGAAGCAATAATTAGACTTGTTGAACTATTCAAAAGGTACTCACTATAAAGTACCTTATGTTCCTTTGAAAACTTTTCTATTTATAATGATGAAAATATATAAAAACTCTTTTACTTTATTTTTAACGGGGTACAGATGAGATTCAGATTATTACTAGAAAAGTTAAAAATAGATGAACTATTATTAGATAAGAAAGTAATTGACGTAGAATATTACTCTGGTGATTGGACTGGAGGAATTAAATCACTCATAATTCAAAATAAAGATAAGCAATATGATAATATTATGGTTATAGTTAATTTTGATGTTCCTAATGATGTTCCAAACTTTGAAAAACTTTTTGAATCTTTTAGGCAAGGTAATACTATTATAATCGATTTGTTAACAAAGAGAGTTTACGTGTTAGAACCAATAGGCTTCACTATTGATGGATATAAAATATTTAGGACAACATTTGATTTTATTCGGAATATTGTTACAACTAATTTTAAATATAATAGGACTTTTGCAGATGTTAGGTTCGAAGAGTATAGTTACGTAGTTAGTAACTATATTGATGGTTGGATCGGACAAGGACTATCTATTGTTAATGGAGAACTTGTAAATTTTGATATTAGTGATGACGTAAAGTTATCAATATTGATTAAAATTGTTAAACTTATTAATATTATTATGTCAGAATGTTTTGATGAGAGTGTTTATATTGATGTAAAATTAACTAACACATATGTTCGAATTTTACTTTATAGTTATGTTGATGATAAGTTTCATAAGGATGTTATTTTACCAATTGATGAAATGGAGTCATTTTGCGATATTGTGAAAGAATATGATATATATTATAAGACAAAGTATGGTGTTGTTACTGGACACATATCTATTGAAGAATCTACTATTAACTATACAAGACATTCAATAATCTTGAGTACTGGTAAAAAGATAATTGTTGAATCGATTTATGCATACATAGGTGATAATACATCATCAGATTTTTATTCGATTTATATGAATAGGGTATCCTCTTTGAGGACAACTATTGGAATAATTGATTATGATAATGATACGAGGATGTGTTTTGGCGTTAGGGATAATAGTTTGTTTGTTAATAGTAGTATAGATGAAATTTCAGAGTTTTTATTATGTATTAATGAAGTTAATTCTGATGGGTATATTGTAATGTCATATACTGGGTATGTTTTTGCTAATAAAATGATATCGTTTTTACCACATAGTTTTTCATTTGGGTTAACGAAATTTAGTAGGGCATTTACACTTGAAAAGTACAAACAAGTTAAGATGTTGTACGAAATGTTCGATAGTTTATCATCGAAAACTTTATAAACTTTGTATACGTATATAATATCGGGTGATGTAGATGAGAGTGCAAGACGTACTGAAACAAATTGAAATTTCATCAGCAGTTAAGGCGTCGTCGGTTTTTATTGTTAAGAGTAACGACCCGATCAAAATATATGACTTATATGCATCACTTGTGTCTATTCCAGACCGAAAGACGTACGTGTTTAGGGATGCACTTTATGAAATTAAGAAAAACACCAATGGAGAAATCGAGTCGATGGACAAAGTTAGTGTCGGTGGAGCACTTGCTAGTACAGAGATCAGAGAACTCCCAGTCGCGTTGTCATATATGAAGGATGTATTTATTAATAGAAGCAATATAGACCTTATTGTTGTTATAACGGATGAGTACGGGAACCAACTTCTCCCTCAGAAGAACATTGTTTCAAAGTATCTCTATGACTGGCAGAGTGGATTCACATATATAAAAGGAAATGAACCAGTTAATATGTATACAAACAACAATAGGGTTATAATAATAACTCCAGAACCTAACAAACTTTTCCACACAGAAGTCATTGATATTGTTACACTAATTAATATGGAATATACAGACATAGATGAAAGAGAAGATTACATTAGGAATTTTGTTGAGACAATAAAGAAAAAGTATGGTATTGAATTGTCCGAGAACGATATAAAAAGATTAGCAACAATATCTGGTGGACTAACACTTTACGACATTGAAACAGCAGTTATTATAGCAACCAAAGAGTGTGTCAAGAACAATAATTGTGGTATTACCGTGTACGTTGACTCAATACTAAAGAAAAAGAGGGAAGTCATCGAAAAGTTTGGGTTCCTCGAACTTAGAAATGATAACGTATCATTTAATGATGTTGGTGGATATAATGAAGTCAAGGAAATAATAAAAGAATTTATAGTATTACCATTACTTGATAGAGAAAGAGCACACAAACTTGGTGTTGAACTTCCAAGGGGAATTCTCTTCTACGGCCCACCTGGAACTGGTAAAACTTTACTCGCTAGGGCAATTGCAAACGAGATAAAGTTACCATTCATAGACTTCAAACTTGAAATGTTACTCTCGAAATGGTATGGTGAGTCAGAACGTAACATAGTACGTGCAATTGAACTAATAGAGCAGGTTTCACCAGCAGTTGTGTTTATTGATGAGATTGATAGGATTGGGAGAAAGGGACGAGGAGACCACGAAGTTACACAGAGAATATTTGGTACGTTACTCCAATGGTTGGGTGATATTAATAGGAAGTCAATTGTTATAGCAACTACGAACAGACCCGACCTTATTGATGACGCATTCATACGTGTTGGAAGGTTTGACTACATAATTCCAATACTATACCCAGATGAGGATGCCAGGAAAGAAATCTTGAAAGTTCACATACGTAAAAGAAATATTCCAACATCGGACGATATTGATAAGTATATTGAAATGATTGCTAGAGAGACAACGTATTATTCGGGTGCTGAACTTGAGGAAATCATAAGAAGGGCAAGTAGATATGCATTGATAGAGGGTAGTGATGTTCTAACAGGAGAACACTTGGTTCAGGCAATGAATAGTATGATTATAGATTTGAAGTCTCGTGAGGAACAACTATCAATGTATATGGAACTAGCGAAGAGGTATACGAATGATGTAATGATACTTAGGAAAATATTCTCTGGATTTCCAACAGTTGAATTTGAATGAAATCTTTGTGGAATTATTTTTTTACTCTTTTCATTTAACTTTTTTAAAAGTTAAAAGCGAACACTTTCTTGTCACTTTGATAATATAATTTAAAAAATTTATAAATACTATTAGACGTTAATACTTGGTGGTACTTATGTTCGACGACAAAATTAAGACAATATTTAGTATGGATGACACTGAGGAATATGGACGTAAATTTGCTTTTGATAGAATGAAACCACTTTTTGAATCAATGCCAACAAGATTTAACATAATTGGTATTGGAGGGTTCGGTAATTTCTTATTAGGTCCAATTGCTTCACTTCTTAAGAACATACCACGCGACACAATACAAATAAGATATTATATGTTTAATACTGCTAGGAAGGATATTGTTGCCGCACAAAGATTATTCCCACCAGAAGAATTTCCATACTTAAGAATAATACCGCTCGGACTTTCACCAAAGGAGATGGAAGAATATTTCAATGCGTATGATATTCTTGAGATGGCACTTAGGGGAGAAATGGTTAATGAGCACGAAATTCGTGAAGCAAAGAACACTATTCTCTCACTCAATAGAAAACTTAGAGGTGCTGGAGGTATTTATGATAACGGTATCAAATTATTTGAGAAGTCAGAAAGTGTTATTACTGAAGTTCTTTCAGAAGTACAACCAGCAACAAACTTTGCAATTGCGGGTGGAGGAAAAGGTACTGGTTCATCCGGTATTTACATAACATCAAGAATTCTTAGTTCACTTGATAAAGATAGAAGAAGCCTTATTTTAACTGGAATTATGAAACCACACCCAAGTGAAGGTGTTGTTAGAATGGAGAACTATAGAAAGGCAATTATGAATACCAAACCATATTCAGACCTTTTGATAGAAGTTGATAGTATTGAAATTCCGACATCCCTTAGTTTTGAACAATACAACGCATATATTGCTAAAAAGTTAGTTCTCAACATTGATATGATCATTAAGACTCAACTTGATATTCCAGGAACAATCAGGTCTGTTGACCAAGAAGACCTTAATACTACACTTAAGGAACGTGGAAAAAGTAGAGGTATACCATTATTACTCTCGTCAATTGATAAGACCTCAAACAGAGAATATTCAATTGATGAACTTCTCAACGGTAAACTAATACAAATAATTGAAAAGTCAAACCTTGTTCCTGATTCAATGATAATGTTTTTTGACATACCACACGGTATAAGAATTCAAGATATTCAAGGACCAATAACAAAACTTAGTGAACACCTTGAACTTGAATCACTTATCTGGGGTGTGCGTGAGAGAACAGATACTGAAAACGATGTTGATTACTCATCAGTTATTGAACCACCATCACCAAGGGAAATTAGAATTAGCGCAATTATTGTTCAGAGCGATGCCCAGCAACAATTAGAACACACATCGTCAACCTTAAGAACACACGAATTATTTAAGGCATTAGAGATTGATTGAACTTTTCCATTATATTCGTAAGGGAGGGGATAAAAATGGGACGAAAAAAATTTACAAAAATAAGAAAAGTAAGGGGAGAGATTGATCACTTACGAGAGCAATTTAGAGAATTAAGAAGGACAATACGGTGGTACCTATATAGACTTGACGAAATACCCGAAGAGTGTGAAAAACTACACGATATAGAAATAATACGTGATAACATTATAACAGAGTTAGAGTTCTTTGACGAAGTTACACAAAAACTTGATAAATTACGCAAATACTATGTCGAACTTAATAAAGAATTCTGGGATAAATTTACAGATAAATACTTTAGAATAAAGCAGGATTGTTTCAATAAGAAAATAGACGAACTTAATATGAAACTCGATAAAATACAAATACCAGAACTATCAAATAAAGTTACAATAGTTAACCCAACAGAAGAAAACAAACTAAGGATAATGAAATTAATAAGAGATACTGACAACGTTGTAGTAATTGTAACAAATGGTGACATTTATACGTTTAATAAATATGTTGTAAATGAAATTGGCCAGTCGTTTAATCTACTAAAGAATATTCGTTCTGAGATAATGTCAAATCCAGAAAGTATATTTATTATAGAGTCTTTACCAAATGATTCAGCAATAATGTCTATAGTGAATTTCTTAAAAGATAAAGACACAAAAGTTGTTATCCTGTATCCACATAATGATTTTGTAAAAAAAGTTATTTCTGAATATGATTATGTTGGAGGATGGTGAAAATGTTAGGAAAATTAAAAAATATATTCAAAGTAAAAACTAAGAAACAACAATCCGAAGAAAATCTCCCTAAAAATATAAAAGATTTTATTAATAACGTGAACTGTGATGATAATATTAAACAACGAATAATTGAATTAATAAAGTCTATGGATAACACAGCACTAAAAGAGTTTGAATATATGATTGAGCACAATATAAAAGAAATGAAAGATGTAAGAAGACATTTTAAGAAGAAAATTATTCCAAAAGTTTTACTCGGTGAATATAATGAAGATTCAATGTTCTACATTTACTTAGTGTTCAAATACATTGACAAATGTGATAAAGTTAAAGAAAATCGTGTTCGCAATGAGTATGAAGGACTTGTAACAAAAATAAGTCCAAAAAGCGCAAGTAAAATTTTAAAGAAACAAGGATATAATATTAGAATTTAATTTTATACTTTTTTCATTTCCTCTTTTAAAACTACGCACTAAAATTTAAAAATGGTATTAAGTAAATGTGAATGCATTTTTTACCATTCTTGTTATCATATCTATACCACGTTGTGCGATATCTGATAAGTTTGATGCAAAGTTTATTAGTACAATTGCTAAGATTAAGACCATAACTACTGAAAATAATATTTTTAATGGTTCTGACATAACGATATCGAAACTCATTTTTTAACCCAAGTAATGTAAATACTATCTAACTTAAATAGAAAAGGAGTCAAATATTTGTGTCATTTAAATAGAAGATTATTCATAATATAATGGTGGACACTATGTCGACATCAATAGAGAGACTATTAATGATTGTGGCTGTTGTTATGATAGCAGTAATTTCAGCGGTCGCATTATACGGAATATCCAAATCTTCAGCAAGCAACGCCTCAGATAAGTCAACAGCATTAAGAGATATACCGAAGATTTATATGCTTTCACCATCAAACGGTGAACAAATAGTTTTCAAGAAATATATCATTGATGGAAAACAATATTATGGTGCAATAGTTAAAGTATATTCAGATAGAAAACTAAAGAATGATGCAATACCAATCGCAATTTCTGATGTACCAATTTCACATATTCTTATATATAATGAAACAGAAGAAGAATTTAACGATGGAACTAATCACTATCACTACTTATACACACTACTCGTTTTAGTTGATCCAAAGGACTTTGAAGTAGCGAAACAAAAAATAGGTGACACACCAGTTTATATAAGGTATGCAGGTGCTCAATCAATGAATACATTAGCATTTGCAAAGATAACGGTTGATGAAACCTCAGAACCAGAAGTCCTATCGTTTACATTATCGTATCCAACAATATATGTATACTTGTTCTGGGATGGAAGTAAATGGCAAGTTGATCACATCGTTCTTGTTCCAGATAGTGCAACACAACCAACAGTAAAGGCAATAACGTCAGGAAGCGGAGGTGGAAGTGGAGGAACAATTAACACGATTAACTTAGTTTATAACGATGGAAGTACAACATATAACGATACATTCACATCAACTGGAAGTGTCGATAGCAACGGATATCCAGTATATACCGGAAAAACTTATAGTGGATATTCAGAAGGTGATACAGTTGAAGTATACGTAAATAACGTTTCAGCAGGTACTACGACAATTGTTGTCTCTCAAACAAATGATGATGGATCAGTATCACCAATGCCAGAAGTCGACAATAGTAAATTCTTCTTCCTTGATGGAAATGGTGTTCTTCACTATAGGATAGTTAACGGTGATCCACAATATAACTTAGATATTGAGAAAACATCTGATAATGAAACAGCATTTAGGTGGGTAGCGGTTCAAATTGAAATTTACTCAGGTTCATCAAGAAGTGATGCATTAAGTAAACAACCAGCGTATAATCTTTCAGCAACAGTTGTTGCAGGAAGAACATCATTTGAATTAGGTTCAAAATATACTGAAGTTAGGGACGACGAAGGAAACTTACTTGGATACATACTCTCACCAAATGGATACATACAAGAAAAGGTTGACTTATCGTCATTCCTTACACAAGGAAACTACTATGTTGTAAAGGTTACATTCTACGTTAACGGATACCTTTGGAACGCTACAGCAAATGATAAAACTAATATACCATACCAAGAGACATTCGGTCCATATGAAATTGATGTAGACTTAACTTCATCAACGACTGAAACAACATCAGATTCAACAGTACAATCAACCACAACATCATCAAGTGTTACTGTGAACTACCTAACATTCTTCGTAATGAACAACATTGACACTTACAGTATCGCAACTGATAGCGTAAACTTATCAGTTATGTTCGTAGAATATGAAGGTGTTGATAGTGGTAATAATTACGTCTCACCATCAACGCCAAACATAATTGATTTCATAAGTGATATTTTTGCTAAAGACAATGGTGGATATGACTTAGGTTTACTTATTGATGCCACCGACGAAACAAACTATGCTTCAATCTACAAACAATCAGACGTTACTGATACAACACTTGAGAAAGGACACACATTAGCAATCAAAGTTGAAGAATCACAATTACCATATGGTATCTATCAACTTAACGTTAGTGATGAAGTCGGAAGGTACTTATTCAGTTCATACTTCCTCTGGGATGGCGTCGACATCCTATGGTTAGACGTTGACAAGAACATTGGTAACTACTACTCAGACTTCCCATACAAGAAGGACTACAGTATTAGCTATAACGAAAACGATGTCCTAGTTGGGTACCAAGTATTAGTATACTTACTCTTCACAAAGGATGTTAGTGATCAACCATACGTTACTGGAGTCACAGTTAACGAAAATGTCCTTGGTATAGACCTTAATGGTGATGGTGATACTAGTGACACAGTCCAAGCAACAGTCTTTGAAAAGGCAATGTATGACTCATTAATGACATTAGTATCATCAACTGATGGTTCGATTTCAAACGAAGAAGCATGGAAGACCAAGTATGTCGGTATAAGATTTACATACGTACAAGATGGTATTGGTGAAATGGAGATTCCATTCTACATTGAAGACGTACTTACAAACGACTCAAATGGATATCAAGTTACACTACCAAACGGAACTGCAGTAAATGTCTATGTTGCAAAGATATGGGTCAGAATGCCAGTCCTCAGAAATAGTGCAACTGGAGATAACAATGGTGGATACATCTACTGGTATGGTGAACCATACAACATTGATGGTACTCTTGCTTCATCTTGAATCCTCTAATTTTCTTTTCTAATATTCTTCTTTTTTGATATGTACAATCTATGCTACTTCTAGAGTAATATAATAGAAAAAGAAATGTGTATTATTCGTCTAATGAGAGTTCGTATAACACGTAATGGTTTGGTGATATTATTGATGTGATTTTCGATAAGTCGTATGCTTCTAATGAATTAAATGGGAGTTTTATATACGTGTTTTGTGTTCCAAGTATTTCTTTTAGTAATGCGTTTTTATAAACTTTCTTGAATAATTCGGGTGCATTGAATATATACCCACTTGGATGGAATGATAATTTTAAAACTGCGAGGATTTCTGGTGTTGGGATAAAATTAAGTTTTAACAATTTTGGAAGATTAGATTTTAGATAATCATTATAATCATCAGATGTTATTGAAATTATTTTGTCGTTCATTACGGGAGTTAAAATGTTTGTAATATCTAAAATAACTTCTTTTTCTTCAAGAATTTCGTCGAGCGTCAAAATATTTTTTCCATAAATTTTTTCTAATTCATTATATTTTAGTTTGTCAATTATTACTCGCCCATCACTATTTCTGATTATTGGTCGTTCAACTATTACTATTTTTCCATCTTTTGTCTCGTATGGCCTAACGTATACTACTTTAATATCCTTAAGTATGTCGAATAGTATCTCTCTCGGATCCCCTAGTTTGAACGTATATTCTGACACTTCATACACGAGCATTTTGAAACCCCCTAAATATATAGGAGAATGTGTATTAAAAAGTTTTCGACATTTTAAAAGAGGGAGACTATTACTATATACTGGTGGGAGTATGAACATTGATGACAAAATGTTCAAATACATTGATGAAGTCTTAATTGACAAAATAAACAAAGAAGTGTACTTGTACACGTCACCAAAAATGGCTTATATTCCAGATCATATAGATGTCAAAGGGATATTAAAATATTCAGAAGTTGTTAATTATGAACCTATTATTGTTGAAAATGACGAAGTTATTTACATAAAAGGACCATTGAGGATAGGATCTGGAGTATTATTGATAATAAACGATAATTTAGTACCTCTTCAATTACGTGATGAACACGTTAAATACTATAAGAAAATGTTTAATGACTTTAGTGGTCATGTAAATATTAATGATACAGTAGTAGACACTGCTCTAAAAGAGTTTTATGAAGAAGTAATATTCATTGATAATAAAACCAGAGAACCAATATTTATGTCGACAGAAAACTTTTTTGGATTTGACACGTCTATTTATAAAACATCAGCAATGATTGCAAAAGAATCATATGGTATAGATATTAGTGTTGAAAAAGTTATGATAGTTCCTTCACAACTATACAAAAGTGATGATACTTACAATATAGTAGTTTACGAGAATCGTAAAAAAATAAATGAATTCGAAGGTATTGTAATGTATGATAAAAAGACGAACTCAATTGAAGTTACAATAATAATAAAGGTTGAACTTGATGTCAATAATTTATCAATATTATCCTTAGAAACTATAGGAACACCTGTTGTTCTTTTTAATAAAGAGAATTTAAAGCACGCGAAATTCTCATTTTTAACACCACGTGTTAGGGAAGTTAGAAAGATCCTTTAAACGAAAACTTTTTAACTTCTTCTTATTTATTAAAATAGGGTGAGAACTGGTGATAATAGCATTTGACGTTGAATATAAAGTCAAAAACGAGAGTATACATTTTGATCCAAATGATTTGGAGGTCGACATTGTCGGACTATTAATTCAAGGAGAACACAATGATATTATTACTAAAATACTTGGGAAACCATATAGACAGACAAAGCACAATGAATTAATTTATATATTTAGTTCTGATGAAAGTGTTGTAATACCAAAACTTTTATATTATCTTGCAAGAATTGTCCCAGAAGACATTATTATCTTGTCACACAATTTTGAATATGATTCAAAGTATGTTAATATAATTGAAAAAATTAAAGAAGATTCGAAGAACTATCTCGAATTAAGAACACGTAATATTTACTCAGTAGTAATGGAATTCTATGGACGGACAATAACTCTTGTAGATACTGCAAAATTTGAGTATAAACCACTTAGAAAAACTATGAATGCTGTAAGAAGTAAACGATCGGGAATGCTTGATGAATACTTGATAAGTGATTTGCTCGAAACATCAAAAATGATAGAACAATACCCGGAAATATATAATATAATCGAAATGAGTAAATGGTTTATAGAACAATCATCTAATATGGTTGGTGGTGATAGAATATGATTGAAGTAAAGAGGGAATATGTTAAGTTATTATTTGAGCACTATGATAATTATGTCGAGTTTGTCCCAGGCGTGAGATATCACTTTCGTAATATTTTCATACATCGTGATTTTCCACAAGGTTTTGCTTCGGAGGATCTATTTAGAAGAGTCCTAAGAACAATAAAACCATTTTTTATTGCAAATAAAGTTGATATTACAGAATACTTTTTTATTGATATTGACTACAAGTTAACAAACTTTACAGACGATGAGTTTGAACAGATACGAGAAGATATTACATCAATAGATGATATAGTCACCGAAATGTATTCAATAAAAGATAAGTTTGTTGTATTCTCTGGAAGGGGAATCCATATGTATTACAAACCAAAACTTCTTGAAGAAATTCCAGACGAAGTTAGGAAAATAGATATAGCATTGTCAAAAGATCCGTACATAATATTTATGGAGATAACGATAAAATATATAAAGAATAAACTTAGAGTAACACGTAAAAAAGAACTCGCAAGAAAAATTGATGATACTGTAGTTGGTGCTAATCGATTAATGAGAACTGTAGGTTCAATTAACGATAGGTCTTTCTTACCTGTAATACGATTTAAATTTTCAGAAATTGATAAGATGAATATTGATAGAATCTTATCATACTATACAGAACCACGTGAGTTTATGATTGAATTCACAAAACCAACAACCTTTAGAATGTATGATACAACAGTTACAAAAAGAAAAGGTATTGTTGATGAGTATGAATTAATGAGACAAATACTCTTAAACAATTATCACATCAAACAGTTTAGGGAGGTGTAAAAATGTATACTATAGTTAGTGTTTATAATAAGAAAATTTTACTAAATGGTGATAGAAAAGAAATTCAAGAAATTTTAGAAAAACTTAAAGAGTATGGTATTGAAGTTGAGAGAGTCGAAATTGACTCATGGTGTGGTTAGTCTTCTTCTTTTTCAATCCAAAGATCGTATTCATAACCGTTAACAACAAGTTTTGTTCCATCATCTAAAATAATTTCAACGTCTGGATCATCTGGAGATTCAAAAACTTTTACTTTTTTAATAGTTTTTCCTTCTAATAGATTAATGAACTCCTTACGTTTTTTCTTGTTTTCGAAAAGATTATCCCAAAATATGCTAATATACATACTAAATACCAGTAACTTTAATGTTGTTCGTAATTTTTAAATGATTTTATTGTATACGTTAAGAATTTTGTGGAGTGTTTTTATTAGTTCTGAATGCCAATTATAATCAATGTCTGAGATAGAAATAAATTTTGGTTCGTTATTTATAATCCAGATCCTAATATTATTGGTTGGAGATAAATTATTATAGTATAAACTAAGAATATTGTCATCATATACGATTAATCCTTTTTTAGAGTGTACCAACTTATTGTATTGTTTTTGATCGCTATCAATAAGTATTAAAGTTAAATTATCTTGTTTCTTTATTCTAACATTTTCAACTTTACCATATGAAACGTAGTAGTCACTATCAACTCGTATAATATTCGTTAAAAAGAATCCTGTGTTAATAGTATCTATATTATCTCTAGTTATATCTTCTATAATTTTAGTGTTTGCAACGTATAATCTAACTGGATTTATATTCTTGTTTTTCTGTGTTATAATAGATACTGGTTCATGAAATCCATCATAGAATCTGCCAGTTATGATGATGCGCCTATTGTCTGGTTTTATATGCTTAAGTTTTTTGGCAACATATCGAATTCGATTATTATTTGGAATATATCGTATTGATGAATTAAAAATTTCAATTATTCCATCAGTAAATTCTGATATTGTGTTAGAGATAACTTTAGTGTTCTCGCGGATGTAGTGGCCATCATCTGTAACTACTATTGATGTGTTTTTTGATGGATTAATATTCTTTATTGCCTTGATTATTTGTGATGATTTTTGTGTATACAACTCTATTTTCGATGTGTCTGTTAGAACTGATATATGTTCAACTATTTTAGAGTCAAAAGAAAGTGGTTCGTCAAAGTATACACTTACTTCGTTAATATGATCAAACTTTGTTGAAATTAAATTTATAATTTTTAATGGTACCATCAGGAAATTATATCTATTGACGTTTTTAAAAAATTTATAAGGTTTCATTTGATCGCTATGAATGGTGAATGTGTTGATCGTGGGTAAATATAGTATTGAAATTCTTAAGGGTGAAAAAATGACACAGAAATCGACAATAGATGAAACGTTACTACGAATACGAACAAAATTTGAAAAAACAAGTTTCTCTGGTGAAATACTATTATTTACAAAATGTAATACAAGAATATATGACATTGTTAGAAAAGTTAACGAGATAATTTGCTACACTAATATGATAGCGTCTGTTGGCGCTCATATTAATGTTGAACATAAGAGAGTAAGTATTTCCTTTGATGAGTACAATGTTGTCCTTAACGAGTTCTCCAAAGATAAAGTTCTGATAGTGTTCGATGTTAATAATGTTGAGCACGATATTAGTAAATATGGTAACTATTTGAAGAACATTATTTCATTAGGTGCAATTCTATCAAATATTCCAATTGATGAAGTCTTATCAGATAAGATTGTAAATATAATTAAGGATATGAGAGATGGACACTATGAATTTTTATACAACTATAATAAGAAAACTTTTGAAGAAATTACGCCGAAATAAAAAATGCGCTAATATTTATTTAATTTCTTTGATAAATAGTTATAGAATGGTTATATTTTTTCACATGATATTCATAAAAAACGAAAATTTTATATATAAAATATGTAGAAAACTTAATGGGTGAGGGATATGAAGATAACTAGACTAAATAAGCCTAATACTGTATTGGAACTATTAGAAGGTAAGAAACACTTGATAATTGATAGTGTACATATGCCATTTAGTAAGACAGTGAGAAAAATAGAAACAGATGAAATATTTATTGTGGACTTTAGGGACTTATACTCAAATATGGTGACTATACATTATGATCAACTTAGAAATGCTGATATACTATTTGCTCAATTGTATGAATTCGTAAAGAAAAACAATATAGAACGAACAATACTTCTAAACATAGATTTTCTATTATTGTTTAATAGCGAACAATTTATTTATGGTATGATGAAATATATTGATAAATTTAGCAGTATTTCAAGTGTAACAGTATCTATAAATAACACTAGTAAGAAGATTTTCTTTGAAACAATATTCCCAATACTTTTTGACGTTATTATTGAATATATAACACCAACTGAATTTATTGTTCATAGACATAAGGACATTGATATAAGTGGTCGTAAGTTTTATCAACATTATCACGATTATGACGTGTATAATCACTTGAAATATGAAGATGGATCATTATACTATTTCAATGTTAGAAGTGAAATTAATGATGAATTTTCAGAGAAAGCGTTATATGAAACTATATATGAAATGTTGTCATTGGAAGAGATTGACAAATTCTTTAAGAAGTGGGCATCAAAGTATATTAGTAATTTCGAGTACTGTAAATGTGATGGTGATATTCAATCGATTGTTAACAATATTGTAATGTCTACGAAGGAAATTGGTGGTGGTAAACTTGAACCTATAAGTGTTTCAGAAAAGAAGATAATAATAGCGGGTTATGATTTGTTCCCGCAAAAAATTGATAACTTTAAAGGCCCAATACACCACTTATACTTATATACGATGATTGAAATTCTCAATAGAACAACGGGTGAAACGTGGGAGGGTAGAGAAGTTAGTTGTCAAAATAATGGTGATGATAAATGTTTATTTGTTCTTGAAGTTAAAGAGTCTGAAAATGCTAATAATAGTTCTGCTTGAATTAGATCATTATCGAATAATTTTGAAATATGGATTGATTTTATTCCATTAAAGTTGTCTATTTCAATTCGTTTACTACCAATCCATACTCTATTATGTGATTTTGAGATAAATATTTCGTCGTATATATGCACTTTGTTACCGTATGAATCTATTAATTTTCCATCAATCTCAAATATTGTATTCCAAAAGAAGTCTTTGTATACATTGTCTATAATATTTGCAATTCGTGGTAAATCGTTAAATGTTGGGACAAATATTTCTATGCCTTTGTATATTATAGTTATCACTCCGAATTTATTGTCGTATAAAATGATATTTGCTTTTGGAATGTTTGGTAATATTTCTTTGACGCTTTTTGGGATATTCTCTATTTCAGATAATGGTTTTATTGTTATATTATTTTTTTGATCATACATCTTAAAAATGGTAAGATCTTCATCGGGTGTAATTCCGGAGAACTCGTAATGATGCTTTGACTCTTTAATAATAAATCTGATATTTTTGAGATTGTTAGTTTTAACAAAAACTTTATTAGTTTTGTTGGATTTTTCGTTTATAAAATATAAACTTGTGTCATTATTATGAATTATATGACCATTAAAGAGTGTGTAGTTTTCAATAAATAGTGAGTATATTTCAATATCGTTTAATAATTCTAAGCGTTTTATTAACTTTATTATATTCAATTATCACCCTAAAGTAGTTTGTTATTCTAAGTTAAAAATACTTTTAATATTTCAAATTTTAAAACTAATAGTAATGAATATATTATGGGTTGATTAATGCGTCGAAAAGGACAAGCGTTAATAGTTGCAGTATCTGTTATTGTAACTATTATAGTGATAGGCGTTGTTTTGTTAGGTATTAAATCATACTTGTTGTCAGTCCGCAATAATGATGCGAAATTAAGAACATATCAGAAATTTATGGTGTCTCTAACGAAATCAACTGAATTAAAAACTAAGGAGATATTATCTGAAGCATATTATATTGTTAACGCAGAAGGTAGAATGAATGAGTATATCAATAATTTTACGTATAGTATGGATTCGAATTATATTAAAACAATGCCACTATATCCTATAAATACAAATACCAAAATATACAAACTCAAAGATTATAGACAAGTATACTATTCGTCATATGATAAAATTGTTGAAATGTTAATAGATAATAATCTCAGAAGTATGAAAATAAAAGTGACAGATGATATTCTAAAGAATAGTTTTGGTGATTATATAAATGTTGAAAACATATATGATGTAACACCAGTTAATTATGATAAAAATGAGGTGTTCTCAAACGATTTAGTTAATATGACATATTTTGGAAAGTATATTGTAATTGAGTCTATACCACTTGATAAGACACCAGACTCTCAGTACCGTATATTAAAAGTTGTAATACCGAACTTTACAACCTGTGCTGATATTAACTTGTATATTAAAAATGAATTTGGTAAAACGGAATTCTCTTCGTCATCAGGGAAAAAAGCGTTGGTACCGTGTGCAAGTAGGGGATTGTTCGTTGAATTTCCAGATTACGTTAACACATTATTGCCATACATTGTTCTAAAATACGCACTAGACTATAAAAATGCAAACTACTTAACGGAACATTATGCGTATATGATTGCAAATCCAAGTGATCCATTAAAATCAAGTTTCTATATACTAGATGTCCCTTATGGAAAATTATTATTCAATGATATTAGTCATAATCACTTCTATAATACTTCTTCGTCTGTAGTATATAACGACGTAATCCAGTCAGAAAATACAGTTGAACCTGACGTTCCAAATGTTGAACTAACAAAGGATGACGTGTTTGGATTAATTCCGTCAACTATAAAACAACCAGAAAAACCAAAATTCCTCAATTTATATGGTAAATTAGGTGGATATAGTGCGTACAGTTCGTGGGAATTCAAGAAGGCAATATTGTTTAACGTATTATATGCGCCACCATTTATTTCAAATATGTCACTATTAGCAAATCTATCGAGACTACGGATAGTTCCGGTTCAACCATTTACACTATATGATTATACAACATCAGGATATATTAATGTGAGTTATGTTAGTTACTATTATATCCCATTTTTTGGTAGTTATAATGGATTCTTTACACGTATAAACTATTATGCAATGATCGATAAGAACAAACTAACAGTGGACAATCTACGTATGTATCCATATTATGATGCGTTTACAAATGTTGAACCATATATTTATGCATACGATATCGATAATGAGTTCGCTGATATGTATAGATTGTCAAAGGAACAACAAGAGTTATACAATAGTGATACTGGACTTCAGAATGTTGTTTTAACACCATTCGGGATAACATTGCTTCCATCACCCTATTATGACTTCAGACATAGAGAGTATTATGGGTATATTCCATTAGTTGGAATTGATGGAGATGTATATGAGGAAAATATTGATAGAGTGTTACTCAAGGAACTTTCATATAATAATATTAGGTTGTTGCTTAATATTAATGAGACACCTATGTTTGAGTCTCAAGAATCAGGGAGTATAAGCGAAATATTTATGAAGAAACTATTGGAAATTGAAAACCTAACATTACCATACACTATCGTTGGAATAAGGTTCTCGTCAATAGGAAAGAATATGAAAGTTTATGATATGTGGACTTTTAATAAGTTAGTAACTGATGTATTCTCATATTATAGTGAATCCTCGAAACTAAAAGATGAAGATGAAATTCTTACACGTATAGAATCGACTAGGCCAATACCATATGATGCGTGGACAAATGAAGACGAAGTTATACGAGATGATGAACTAGTATCATACATCAATAGTTTAACCTTTATTGACCCGTATGTCATATTATCATTATACTCACTATACTATAACGAAGATTCATATCCATCAACAAATGATATAATGATATTATTGCATAATAGATTAAATCAAATGCCAATAATAACTTCGGATAGTATTGAAGGCAAACCTGTAACAATACAAGATATACTAAACGATAAACAATTCTATAACATAAAGAAGGATGAAAAGGAAAAACTTCCAGTCGCTTGGATTGATAATGATGTATTGGTTGGTAGCAATGAATTAAAGTTCTCATTTGTAATTGTTGATGGAAACACATACACAAATCGCTTATTAAAGTTATTATGGGTCCCAGGATATATTTACACAAATAATATTACAAAGGGAGATATAATAAAGAGGACATTGTTTGATGTTATTGTATCTGGTGTTAAGTCAGAATATGTGGATTTTAATAAGTTAAACAAGACTGTAGATGATTATGTAAATGAACAAGTTCCATCATATGTTAATAATGTTATGGGTATTCAATTATATAAGTTCGATTTATCAAAGTGGTGGAATAACTATATAATACCTGATACAATAACAATTTCAGATGGTGAAGTTAATGTAGATTCAATGACATCGTTATCACGGTTGTTTGGAGATTCATATAGAGAATATCAATATGATCCTAATTACGGAGTATCTATTTCAACGTTAATACCATCGGTAATGTGGTTTAGTGTTAAGGAAGTGAAGTCATATGTAAAGACTGACTATCCAATTGATACAATAATTAAAAAAGGGTGGGTAGATTGGGGAAAAAGTACTTGTACTATCAATATTGGAAAAACATTTCCAGAATCACAAGTTACAGTTGATATAACAAAATATAAGTACACAATTGATAATACTCCACAAACAGTTACAATTGGACATTGTACTTATCGTGTAACACCATATCAGGCATCGGTTGTATCATGTGAAAATGGATGGCACTCAAATAGTGCATACGTTTCAGTAAATACAAGATCATCCTGTTCAGAAAATTACCCAGGAGATAGAACTGCAACAGTGTACGTAACACAATCAAATACTACTGCACTTTTCACAGGTTCAGGAACTGTAACGTTCAAAATGAATAAAGGGGAAATATGTTATAAGCACGCAAAGCTAACACCTGGAAAAGAGTATGAAATATCTGGTTCAAACGAGTGTAAATTCTACTTTGAGAAATATCCATCAGATAAACGCGAAATAGATATTAGTGTTACGGTTACTATAAAAGATAATAAAATTGAGAGACTTGTAATAGGTGATACTGAAGTTAAGAATCCTGAAGAGGGTGCATACGTTCTTATAACAAAGAGTAGTCGTAACGTGGCATTCGGAAAATACTTTATAGCAAAGATTGGATCAATACATACCTATAGTAATTATGACTCATCATCTAAATCAGTATCAGTTAAGGTAACTTTCTCCGTTTCATTATCTAAGTATAGGATAGCAATTCCTTTAATATACAATACTACAACGTATGATAAAATAACGTTAGATGTTATTGTAGGTGGTAAGTATTATGCGTATGATAATTACTTATTAACGTATGGTTCAAAATATCCACCAATTACGGTTTTATCTTCAATAATGTATCCATCAGATAGGTTATCAGTTGACATATTATATGACTTAGTTATGCCTGAAACTCTTCAATATTTATTAGCAATTAATAGTTGGTACAATTTCGTATTACCATCATACGGGTATAAAATAAATGAAGACTATATGAATGAGAGAGGATTAACAAAAGAACTCTATATGCAAATGTTTACTTATATGAATAGCAATTATTATAATGATGAGAGAATAATCTATATGTCTCCAGCATATCTAATATTAACTGGTCAAACTGTACAATTCCCAGTAAAAATGCCAATTAAGAACTTGACAATAGTTTTTGCATATCGCAGAATACTTGGAATAGATGTTAATACAGCGTATAAAGAATTCTTTAACAACGAGGACATACTACCAGAATATATAATGTATAGTGTTGAACCAACAAAATTAGAGGTTGATACAACTTATATTATTGCAAATGCACTTAATATGAAAGAAGGTGTTGCATATGACGAGGATAAACTATATTTGAACGCAATAGCGTTTGATCCAAATAATCCACCATATGTCACGTTTTCGGAGTATGACCCTCCAACGTATTCAGTATCATCTTTAATGTGGTATCTAAACGAATTATATGCAATTGGTGTAATGAAACACATAAAGTATTATACGCAATTAAATGAAATTGGGATACCATTATTCAATAGAGATTCATATAAAGACTATGGTGGGACAATGTGGTTTGTGTTCGTTGGAGATAAGAGTTAATGAGTTTGCTTTTTATTTTTACGCACTTTTTCTTTTTTAGATTTCTTTGAAGAGAACATAAGTTTCCAACATTCTTTTGGATTACCTTCACATAATTCGGGTATATTCTTTCTAATAAATCCACAGAAGTTGTATAAATTGTATTTTCCTGCACCATATAAATGATAAGTAATCATATAATCTATGTTGTTCGGAGGTAATGGTGGATCACACTTTTCGTTAGTTTCTTTAACGATTTCTTCAATTTTTTCATTAGGAATATCAATATTATACTGTTCCCTAAGATACTTGTAAAATGAAATTAGTGCAAATAATGCGTTATTTCTCATACCTTCTGATACTCCTTCTTTGATTCTCTTTATACAGGGTGGCTCATCAACAAGTTTTGGAGTTTTGATTTTGAATTTTTTCTTAATGTAATCTATAACAACATCACTTCTAAGTTTTTCACGAATAATACTTCTATTTAGAATTGCAAGAGTTTCAAGGAATCTAATATAAATAAAAATGGCAACATCGTCAATTTGTTCTTTTGGAATAAACAAATTATCTTTTTCAATGAACATTGAATATGATATTTTGTTATAACCTATTACCGAGATAGTTTTTACTGGGATAACAATATATTCACCACTTCTTCTACGAACAATATTTGGTTCATCAATGAATACACTTAGTAATTGTAGTGATAATTCGTACTTTTTTTCTTTGGGTTTCCTTTCGAAGAATTTAACTAAGCGTTCTTGCTCAAAACTCAATAATTTTTTTCTAACGTAATTACTTATAGTGACACCATTCCAAAAGTATATAAGGTATATATCATCGATTTCTCCTAATTCGATATACTTTTTTATTGACTCTTTTATTTCATCTTCACTTTGTGGAAATACTAACTCTTCTGGATTTTCCGGGTAGTATATTAACTTCATCACTCACACCCAATAAAAGAATTGATGTAAATCTTAAAAACTTTTCTCATTACCTCAAAAATTTTTAAGTATTACACTACAAATAACATACGGGAAAAGAAGTGATCGTGGATGTTGGAGGATATGTATTCGATTATATGATAGATTGTTCTGACAAGTTAAACCCAAAAGTAATTAGTGTTGTTACGGGAAAAACATACACATATAAGGAATTGTATGATTTCTATATTAATCACATTGATGAAGTTGAAATTTTAGACTGTCAATACTTAAATGAAAAATGCATAAGATTATTAATGATTTTAAATGAAGATATATCACAGCAAATATATGATGCATGGGAATCATATAAACGTGAAAAACAAACAAAAAACACAGAGAGTGATGTTTCAATATTACCTGTGGAAGAAGATAAAATAAGATTTCTTAATGAAGTCTTGAACATAACAATAGATAATATAATGACAAAATATGGTGAACAGATTGCGTTTGCAAAATATTTTGTAACAAAATATAGACTCCCTGATTTATGTAGTCATAAAAGAATAAAAATCATTTAGTGGTAAATATGATATGGACATTAATTGCATATATAGTAATAATAACAATAATATTTTTTATAGAGCATGGTAGTATCAACTATGGATTACATAGTAATTTACTAAACAACACGCCACTAAATATTTTATTTCCCTTATTTCATATTTCACTTGATCACTTCATTAATAACTTGTTTGGCTTAATCTTTTTAGTTATAACTTTGTTAGTATTAAGGAAGTATGGAATCGAATTACCTTCTGAAAAATTTGGTGTAATTGGAATTTTTGTTTCGAGTATTAGTGTGGCAATTAGTGTGTATATACAATACCTTTTATTACACGATGACTTTGTTGTATTAGGATCATCAGTAGTTATAACAACTTTTGTAGGTATAATATATTCGTTATTGTTTGGTGAGCATGCTATAATAATCGCTGGTATATCGCTTATAATACTTTTAATTGGGACTTTATCAAATATGGCAATTTTTATTTTGCCAATAATAATTCTTTTTTACTTGGCAAAATACGTTGATTTTAAAGGTAAACGAAATATGATTATAATGTATTTAGTGTTTGTTCTTAGTTATTTAATTATAGGAGACAATAGTATTTCGACACTATTACATTTTGTTGGTTTTGTAGTAGGTATTTTTCTATCGTTAACACTATATCATAATAATGGTCAAATGTTAATTGAAAGATAATAAAAGAAGACGAAATTCTTATAAATATTTTTCTATAGTTGTATTGGTGGTAATAATGGTTCGTATTGATCAATATATAGATGATATAATTCTGATTAATGGTATTATTTTTGTGAAAGTAAATGAGATGAAAAAAATAGAGTATATTAGAAAAAATATATTCGTTAGAGGACCACCTTACACAAGAAAAGTAAATGATATATTAATCTCTAGTATAACAAATGTAAATTATAATATAAGTGAAAGTATTAGTGATAAAATACCTAAGTATGTTTCAGAATTTAATAAACTTATAAAAGAGAATAATGATTCGTTGCGTTTATATTTTAAAATAGTGAGTAGAACTATTGATAACAATATTCTTTTAACGGGGATTCCCGAATTATATTTTGTAATAAGTATTATGGACGCGTTAAATGTTAGATATTCAATAAATAGGGTTGAACGTGCAAACCTAAGAATAATTGACGTTAATACATATAGTGTAAAAAACAATTGTGAACTCAAGTTCGAACCATTAAGAGAATTTATGGTATCTGGTAATAGGTTATTTTCCCGCAACTTATATAAAGTTCTACCAACATTTAGACGAAGTATATCACTTAAAAAAATTCCATATGGTGATAAAATTATTATTAGAAAAAGACAAAAACCTCAACAAATATTCACTATAAAGAAACTTTTCACAAATATTTGTCGTTAATTTGAAGACTTTTAAATAAGTAAATAAACTAAAAGTGTGGTGTGACAAAGTATGATTAGTGTTATTATACCCACGATATGGCGAGAAACGATATGGTCATCATTAGAGTCCATAAATTTAACATTGAAAAATTATGAATATGAAGTAGTTCTTATTGGGCAAGAGAACAATATATTTAACGAATTAAAGAGAGACTATCCAGTAAAACTTGTTGTACCACCATCTAATAATAGTATAGGTTTAAAACGAAAACTTGGTGTTGAAAATGCTTCATATGATACTATTGCATTTCTCGACGACGATGATATGTGGATAGTAAAATATAAGAAAAAACAATTTGAAATCTTCTTTAGTAATGACAACGATTACAAATTATCATGGGGAGGAATACGATTATTAAAAGATGGTAAACATCTAATGGATAGAATTGAAATTCCTAGAAATCCACGCAAAGAGATATGGTATTATAATTTTATACCTACGTCGTCAATAATAGTATCCAAAAAACTTATAGAAGACGTTGGTAATTTTGATCCAAGATTCAAAGTGATGGAAGACTGGGACTTAAACTTAAGAATACTAATGAAAGATGGCGTTTCATTATTACCGTACAATAATATAGTTGTGACATATACAATAAATAGTAACAAGAGAAAACTAAAAGAATTCGCAGAAGCGTACGAATTATTGTTTAAAAAATATGATGTGTTTAATAAGGATAAATGTGTTAGATCATTTCATAAAATACGCCAAAATTTTATGATGGGAAATTTTATTGGAGCACTCAAGTATATTTACACACCACTAATCTGCCCTCATACAATCAAAACATTTATTAGAGAGTTCAAAAATATGTTAATGTTTGGGAGATAATATGGAATTTATTTATTATGATATTTATAATTCTAATTCTTTACAACTCCAAACTATGGATAAAGTTATTTATTTGTTTATGGACAACTACCCTTTTAGAATGTTAAAAATGATTAAGCGAGTGAATAATAGCCTTATAGCGTATCCAACGATAAAAAACTCTTATTTGATAATAGAATATGAATCAAAAGATAATTTTTATATCGGATTCTATAATCCTAAATTAGAAGCATTTCAAACAATTTATGGGAATGAGAAAGATAATGAACTAAAAATTGTTAGAGATAGAAATATAATAGAATATATTATAGAACAAGTTCTTCCAATTGTTCGACAGTATAGTGATAAGTATGCATTTAGAGAAATACAAACACGAAGGTTATTTGAAATTACGAATATGAAATATGATTTAAAAGTTGATAAAATGAAAAACATTAACGTGACATCATCTGAATATGTAAGAGTGTACGACTGGGATATTGATTATATAAAATTGTCAATAATTCCAAAAAAAGATAACATAAACGGGAAAAAAGGTTTTATTCTTTATGCTAAACCAAAGTATTTATATGATATGCTGGAAATTATTGATAACGCTAGTAATGTGAAAGTAGTTAAAGGCGTTTATTCAACTGTTATTGTTGATGACGAGTTATTTCTTTGTTATGGAATCTATAAAAAGAAATTACCTGTAATAAATAGAACTATAAACCCTAACGGATTAACATTTTACGATGATTTTTATGTGGATGAAAAATATGTTCGTGTTGGCGATATCATAGCATATAGTTCAGAGGATAATATATTTAGCAATCGTAACTTATTAAAACTATTACAATATTTTAATGCGATATTATAAATAAACTTATGGTAATCGGAAGAGTTTAAAGAACAAATTTAGAAAAAAAAAAAACGTGAGGGATGAATAATGGATATCTCAATTATTTCATCGAAATACTTTACTATAAATAACGATAACTATGTACTTGAAATTTTTACAGATTATGATATTAGTGGTATAATTAGATTGCTACCTTATTCAATTAGTATGATTGTACATCCTATAATAAATAACTCATATTTCGTAGCAATTTCTTTTAATGATAGTGAGTTTATTGGATTTATTCAAGGAAAATCTTTTCATCCAATAATAGATAATGAATTTGTTCACACAATGTTATACGAAAAAACACTAATTCCTGAAAGAATTGAAAATTATGTTGTAAATTATATTAATAAATTTGTAGAACAAACTAGTAATAACATAAAGAATATGAAGATCTTACAGTTCCTAAGTTTTGATGAGCGAATAGATTATAAGAACTTTCATAAATATTCTCCGGGGAATGTTCTAAGTGTTGAAGAAAGATATAATTATTTGTTTGACACAACATACTTTAGAGTAACTATGATTTCAAGGGATGAACGCGCTATAACTACAAATGTATCAAGAGATGACATATTAGAATTTATGAAAATATTTAGAAACCACAATAAATTAAAATGGATAGTTAATTATGTTGTAAAAATTGATGATTACTTCGTCAACTATTATATCTCACAAGACGAGTTCCCAGTTTTTGACGATAGTGTAAACCCTGGTAGAATATATACAACTAAGAATTTTTTAATTGGTAATATGATAATAGTTGACGATGTAATTATTAATAGTGATTACATAAATTATAATAAAGATATCCTGAAACTTCTTGAAATTATTAAGTTATACGTTTGAATTTAAGAATGGGGAATATTAATATTTGTTGGGTTATGAGTGAGAGGAGTTATATTAATGCTTGTTGTTTTATCAGTGACAATACTCATATTCTATATTGGAAAAGTTCTAAATAGTGCAGAGACTAATAATGTAGTAATGAGTCAACAAGTAATATATGATTCTAAAGTAATGACATTCTACAAATTAATGGTTGATAGTGGTTACATAGATATAACTATAAAAATGATGGAATTTGATTATACTTCAGTTAATAGTTCACAATTTTTTAGAGACTACGTTAGATTAGTATACTTAAACAGACTATTAACAAATGTTTCACGTGAAATGAATATTCGTGCAAAAGTTTATGTAAATGGGACTTTAATTTTTGATTCAGAGGAATTTGATAACTTGTATACAAAACCAAGACTCGAATTAAACACAACGAATATGTATCTGTTTTTGCAATCAGACGAAAAATTTTATGTTTTCCCATATGTGTCACCAAGTTATAGATACTATAAGGTAACAGTAATAGTTGGTAGTTGACAATTCTTTCTATTTGCAATATTTTCTAAACTAAAAATTATTTACTTAAAAACAAATAACAATATCATATTTTGGGCATAAAGAAATGTATGAATATGCCGTATTTATGATAGTAATATTAGTGATATTATTTGGAGTATATAAATTAACTTCTAACTCTCAAATTAGTGGGGACAAGTACTACTATTTCCCATATAAAATAAATCAAAGACTAACGAAACTATATTATGAAAATCAAACAAAATTTTATCAATTGGTTTCAGAGTTACGAAATGATGGATTTGACGTTGTACAATGTTCAAATGGAAGTACGGTAGTATGGTGTATAAGAACTTGAATTTTATTTACCTATTATTAAACTATGATTTTTAAGAGAATTTTAAGTTTAATTGATTGGGAGAGAATTGAACGCATACTTAGTACTATTAACACCAATAATTGTATCACTTTTTGGAATACCCCAACTTGATCTATTATTTAAGGCAAATGTTCCATCACATGGAGTACAGTATTCATTCAGATTAGAAGTAGTTATTCATAAAAACAACGTTGTATATTTTACAAATAAAAAATGGATTACAGTAACACCAAATAACGAGCAAATATTAATGAAATTTACCCTTAATCCTGCTTTAACAGATGGTGTATATAATGTGACAACAAGAGTATATGATTCTCATAATAATTTATTATTTAATCAAACATACGAATTAATTGTTAAAACATTCAAATGGATTAAAACATTTCATTCGCAAGAAAATCAAACAATGAGGTTTTCAATAATATACGAAACTAATGGGAATATTACGTTACCTATTTATATTTCAATAGAAGATAACTATAAAAATATTACTACACAATACAAGACAATATCTGATAATGGTATTGGGAGCGTTGTATTTTATATTCCAAAATTACCTCATAATGGAATGTACACGTATTACGTGTATTCAACAAATGGTAATAGAACTATAATTTTTGATTCTGGAAACTTTTATTATGGAACCAATATGTATGCTGAAGAAATACGAGCAAAAAATTATTTTACATCCTTCAAAATAGTAGCATCAACAATATTGTTATTTTTAGCAATATCAGTATTTATTTCAATATTTAAATTTAGACCAGTAAAAAGTAGAATAAGATAAAATTATTCCTTAAAAATAAATGTATATTGACTAATAATACCATATGAAGGTTCTGGATATATTGATGGGCGAATTATAACGTACTGTATAGCAAATATATTATTGACATTTTGATAGTTTGATGAATAAATGTTTCGTTGACCAATATATAGTTTGAATGAATTTCCATAATATACTGGAGATTCAAAACCAATTAATGTACGAGTAAAGTAATATGAGTTAGTGTAATAATTGTACGCAGACGCATACGTATAGAACGATAATTCAAGTTCAATAATCATCCATATATTCAATTCTGATGGTGATATATATGTACCCTCAGTCCCAAAAAAGTATGACCAAAAACTATCAGTATAGTAGAATTTTGGTGTATTTCCATCATAATCGACACCAACAATATCATAATATGAGTAATCACTAAATATATATCCAACTTCAAAAATTCTTGATAAACCAGCAATTGGACGAACTTTGAAGTCAATATATACTGGATATGAATAGTAGAAGTTACTATTTGAGATCAAAGATACTTCAGAACCTCTTGTGAGTTGTTTTTCGAATATTGTATAATTTTCATTAACAATAAAATCTGATGGTGAATAATCAACATCTTTTGATTCTAAATTAATAAAAGCGTTTGAAAACTCTATTAACGGATTTGAAAAGTTATAAAAATATAAGAACGTTTCATATGGATTATTATATTCTTTGGTCCAATCTGCTATGTCACCATACCAAAGTACTATATACGTATATGATTGACTACGAATATATGGTACTTTTACCCATAAGATTGCTTTATTGTTGTCAATATACTCTTTCCACCCATATAACCAAGTTCCAGATAAATTCATAAAAATAAAACCTTTCTTTAGATCATCAAACATCACAACATCATCACGATTAATAATAATTTTAGTTGAATAATTATAAACATCGTAGTTTGATGGATTATAAACATACAGAATGATTGCATGAATACGTGGTGTAAATTCACCAACTTGTTGAACCGAAATTGTTATCAATGGTATACTATATGCTAGCAATAAGATTGAAACAAGAAAGATTAATCCCGAAATTTTTAGTGATATTGAACTCATTGTTCACACCTCCTTTTCCTTTTATGATAACGCTTTTTCTTTTTTAATGATAAATGTACTTCATAACGCGAAAATCTAATTTTTTTCCTAATATTATTTTTATTCATTAGTATGTGAAGTATCTCCTTAATAGTTATATACCAAATAAAACCAAGAATTAATGGTGATAAAATTATAAAAATTCTAGCAAACCATATCATAAAAGTACCGCAACGAGGAATTCTAAAAATAAAAACACCTATAATATTATCATAAGGAACTTTCCACGGATCTCGAAAATCTCTATTGTCGCCTTTTGTTATTATAAATGAATCATCTATATCTATAACACGATGAAGCACCATTATAGTTTTATTTGATGGTAAAGTTATCTTATATAATACAATATCCCCAACATCAATATTTTTATGAAGATATTTTGGTATAACAATAACAATATCACCCGGATTAATTGTTGGTTTCATAGAGTCAGTCATAATTATTGAGAATTTAAATCCAACAAGACTAGCGATAATACTGACTAACGTAATAATAAGAAGGAAAAATGAAACTATGTTGAGAATATTGTTGATTACTCTATTATTTATCTTCATACACAACTCGAAAATTCAAAACTATTAACAATTTTAAAATATTAGAATATAAAAAATCTAAACCATATAGTTTAAAGATAATAGACAATTAATTAAGTGGGACGAAAATGCGAATAATAATAATTTCTCTAATATTAGTAATATTCCTATCAACAATAAGTTATGTGTTGGCGTATGCACCAATACAATCATCAAATAATAGTGGGATGTTGTATTTTGGAACATTGAATATGACAATAGAAGAGGCAATAATGGGGTTATCTAGTGCGACAATAGTAGATAATAAAGTAGTCGTAGTATCATTGAAAATGTATGAAAATAGGCAATTAGTAGATACATTGTACATTTCAATTTTTAACATGAGTGGAATAAATATTGTATCACAAAAGATATTATTACCAGTTCAACATATAGGAATACCATATTCTCTAACAACGAGAAAAATATCAAATGATACACTCTCAATAATAATTTTATCATCAAACAACAATAAACCATATATTTTTTTAATAAATTATAACGTGTCATCACGTAGAGTTATTAAATCGTTTGCATCATCATTGTTATGCTACTCAATTTTCGGATTCTCGAATAACAATACAATAACATTACCAAAAGGAATAATAGTATCATTATCAAATTCATCAATAACAAAATATAGAGATTATAACAACTTTTTTGTAATACCAATGGTTAACGCTAATGAATACTTATTCTTTGGTAATATAACAAATATGAGCATAAATGGTGACACGACAATAAAGTATATTTTACAAATTGTAAGAAATGGATTGATTATTAATGGTTCAATAATATCGTTTGGATACGACGCAACATTTAACATATTTAACTTTTATAATTATGAACCAATAAACGAGTTAGGTGAACCTTATAGTAGAACGCCAAATGCTAAATATTTATATCCACGTATTAATATACAAACGACATACGTAATGGACGATGAAAGCACTTACATTTTATTACAACCACACTATGAGAAAATAGTTAACTATCCAATACACTTTATATTAATTAAAGTTTCGAGAATTAATGGTAAAATACAGTGGGCTAATGAATATATTTTTACAGGAAAGTTAATGAATTCTAACGAATTCTATGCAATACATAAAATAGAAAACTCCAAAAACACAATTAACATATACCTTAAAGTGTATAACCTTGATAAAAGTGGTAGATACGTATTATATGACTCAATACGTGATAGTGTATTAATCGTTAGAATAAACAAAATTAATGGTTATATACAAACAAAAGGAACAATATACAATAGTGGACTAGTTATGATTTATTCAACATCAAGTACATATGCATTAATTAGTGATGTAAACTTTGAAAATGATAAAGTCATAGTTACAATTTATGATAAACGTTACCCATATGCTCATCACTTTATACTAGATTATGAGACACCCGGACGAACATTTTATTACTATGAAAGGTGGTGGGAGTATATATATTCTCTAAACCCAACGTATATATACTATTATAATGGGATGAACAATATTACATATGATGTTGTTTCAAAAACATACGCAAATCTTAAAAAAGAAATAAGAGTGCGATTATATGGTGAAACGTACTATATTATAAAACAATTTTATGAAACTGGGTATGAGAAGTGTGATCCAGATTGCCGTTTTGTCTTGTTTAACAAACGGTCAAACTTAATAAATGTTGACAAGTATATTCCATATCCGGAAGAAAAATATATCGATAATTATGATTTACGTATAGTTTATGGTAGTGAAACAGATATTACAAAGTATGGGGTCGGGTATAAAATAATTCAGAATGATCCAAGATTTAGAGTGATAATAATACCATACAAGTTTGTTTATCGTAAGGATTGATTTTACAATATATTCTTTTACCTATTTCTTTTTTGAACGACCGAAAATCTTAAAAATTAGTATAAAAATATATTTTTTGGTTAAACAATGGAGGGATTGCAATGGTAAGTACTAAAGATTATGATGCTCTAATTGTCAATGATGTTGAACCAAAATCAATGAATATTTCTATTTCTGAAATTGTAAATAAATACAAAAAAGGAAAAATTGTTATTCCAGAGATACAGCGTGGATTTGTGTGGCGTAAAGAAAAAGCGAGAGACCTAATTTTATCGCTAATACAGGGATATCCAATACCTCCAATATATACAATCAAGACTGGAGATAAATACCTTGTGATTGATGGACAACAAAGGTTAAAGACGATATTGTGGTTTATGAATGCTTTGAATGATAAGGATAAGCAAGTAGTGGAGAAAATTCTTGGTAATCCGAAACTTGATGTTAGATATGTGTACAGAAAATATAATGAGATATCTTACAATATTAACCATGATAAACTTGTAGAACTATTTAGAGATTCAAATATTGAGGTCTTTAGAGAATGGTTGGAAGAAAGACAACTCGAATTTAAAGTAATAGAATTGAAAACAACGGATATTAATCAAGCGTCGAATATTATAATAGATATATTTGTTAGGCTTAATAAGGGTGCGACAGTTATTTCAGAGTATGATATTGTGAGGGCATTAAACATAAATGAAATGAAACCTTACTTTGAGGTTTTAGATAAACTTGGTAATAATAAGTATATACGAGAAGTGTACTCGTCAGAGTACTTTAGGCAGACAAGAAGTTTCGAAGTAATGTTTATTATTACTGATTTTCTAATAAATGGAATGAAAATGATAGATTTTAATTATAGTGGTACACAGTCTATAAGGAAATTAATACCTAAAATACTAAGAGATAGACGAGAAATACTAAAATCTGAGAATGGTATACGTTTCATAAGAGAACTAGAACAGACATTAGATATTGCTATAAATGACGCGTATAAAGTATTTGGTGACATAATGTTTCTCAGACCAAATATTGATAAAAAATATGCAAAAATAACATTTTATAAGGGAACACCATCAACCTTAGCGACAATATTTGAACTTCTAACAGTATATTATGCACGGAAATATAATAAAGATTTACTATATGGTAGACGTGATGAACTTAGGCACGAGTCAATAATAACGTTTATGAAAGTCTTTCCACAACACCATCAAACTTATAGTTTATATGGGGACTATCTAAGAATGAGAGATTCTGTAATCGAAATGATTAGAAGACTATCTCAAGAACCAAGTAAAACGTATTACGAGAGATCACCAAAAGAGTTAAAGATATTCTTATGGGAACATTATATTTCTCAGAATGGTCAATATCCGCAGTGTCCATACTGTAAGAGACCAATACGAAATATAAACGAAAGTGACCTTGCACACATAGAACCATACTCGAAAACTAAAAGTAGTGATATACTAAATGTTGTAATTACTCATAGTGATTGTAATAGATATTACGGGAATAAACATCTAAAAATTTGACCGAAAACTTTAAAAACCCCTAAATATGAATATATGTCGAGGTGATACAAATGATGAAGCGCGTGATGAACCCAAAGAAAATTGATGAAAATGCCTATATAACCGCCGAGTTTTTCATCAACGAGAACACCTACGATGTTGGAGAAGAGTCTAGAGTCTATGTTTGTAAGTATGAAGAAGCGCTTGAGAAGGACTTCAACCCAGACGTTACCCTCAAGAAGTACGTTAACTATAGGATAAACGCAGTCCGTGCGAATGCATATAAGATGAGGAACATTAAGAAATTCTTTGCAGTAATTAACACAGAACTCGGAAAGGAGTATGTCAAGGAACACCGTGATGAGTTTAGGAAGATGATTGGAGACATAAACAGTACTATCTTTGAACTAATATCCGGAGAGGCAGGAAAGGATTGGGTCATCTCGATCGAAGTTACTCTTGGTGTTGGAAATGATGATAAACCATACCTCAAGAACGTTAGGGTTGAGGCGTACAAACCAATTAAGGTTTACAAACTCACACCTATTGAGTGAATTTCTTTTCTCTTAAACTTTTAAATAATATATATGTTTCTATTCTTTGGGTGTTTGAATGTTTGAATTAGGTAAGTTTAGTCGTGATGTTCTAAGGGAATTTGAAATAACAAATAGAATAACATTTCACTTAACAAAAACTCCAGTTAGGGTTAAAGAAAATAATATGGAACTCTTTAATTTTATATTTACATTCTATGATGGATCATACTATTCTTTAAGCGAATTAAAGGATATTATAGAATCTTACACGTTTAATTATAAGGAACTTAAAATTAAGACTCAATATCTTGATTATAACTTTTTATCGAGATATGCCTCCGAATTTATCAAATATACGGAAATAGATAATATTTATCCAAGTGAAAGAATAAAATTTCCTCAAAATGTTATTATACCATATATTCACGCTAAATATGCTCAATTACCAATAAATGAGTATATCAAATTTATTGAGTATACATTTTCAGAACCGATCTCTGGATATTTATTATTATTCGATAAATTCTTAACGGATGTTGCTGATGCATCACAAAAGTTTTTAAAAATAAAGTCATCTATTGATGTTAATAAAATTATGGTAGTTGATTCATTAGAAAAACTTGGGAATAAAAACACTTTACTCTTAAGTGAAAAGGTTAAATTAAAAGTTCCAAAATTTAATCTTACGACACTAATGTACTTACTCTATGCATATAAATTATCATACATAACTTTTGTAGTTGATAATCCACAATCAGAATTTATTAATACTTCTGATTCAATGGTTGTTGTGCCAACGATATATGATTCTAACGTTACAATAATAAATACGAATATGCTCAAAACACTTGAGAAACCGACAACAGAAAAATTCGAATTTTTATCATCAATGTTTGACATATTGTCTGACACAGAACCAAAAAAACTCTTTTATTCTCCTGATTATAATTTAAATAATACATTCTTCATTGATCTAGGAGAGATAATAGTTGGTTATACACGATTTGGTGTCGATAAAGGTATATTATTCTTACGTAAATACGTTCAAGATGGAAAAGTCTATCTACGAATAATACCTGATTTTACACGTGCAATAATCGATGAACACCCAGACAAGAAAAACGTGTATATGCAGATAGATAAACTTGAAAAATTTGTATCATCGTACTCGAAGGGAGTGACTTCTTTCTTTATTGATCCGAACTTGAACAGATTATTCATTGTTCATTACCCTTACGCTGAACCGGACAAAACATATTATACAGAAGTTCCATTATCAAATATAAGAAATAGATTAGGGCTAGTGAATGGAATACTAGTCGTTGGTGATTATAGGTTCAAAATCTTTAACACATATGGATACTTACATATTTTAAATAGATAGAATCGAAAAATTAATAAATACTAAAACGAATAAAAATTGGGATTGAAATGGACGTTAATGATATAGTGCAAATTTTACTTAGATTGCCATCATTTAATGTCATATTAAGTGATAGAATAGGATGGATATACGATATTATAGAGTTCGGAAGTTATGATAAAATGATATCAATTGTTCATACGAATAAAATTCCTCCAAACTACGAACAGATATTAAGTATGATGAAATCATCGAAGTTGTTAATAAATAAAAATATTCAAACTGAAATATATAGATTATTAGTAAATAATATGAAAATTGGAAACATAATTTTAGATGATACATACGCTTTACAATATGAATTGTTACATTCTCAAATTGACATAGTTTACGATAAATTCAATGGAGAATTTTACATTGACTCGTATTATAATGAAGATCCTGATTTATTTGTACCGGTTGCTAATAAAATAGTTAAGGCGTTTAATAAGTATGCAATAGAGCCGGATTATGGATGGATGATAAATAACATAATATTAAAGTACGTATTTTCAAACTTGATGTACGATAACGTTATCCAATTTGTTCAAGACGGAAATATGTTTACATATTCGGTCTTTACATTGATAGATACAGAAAGTATACGTTCATTTTTTAGGTTTATCGAAGAAACTAATAATAAATGGAAACCTATAAACGGAGATGATCCTGTATTGAATGGTATTATTAATGAAGAGACTAATCTATTTTACAACCCGTTGGGAATATATGAAGTTTATTATCATAAACACGATGAAAATGGTAATATTCTATGTTTGCGAGAGTGCGATATTAACTATCTTAAAGGGGTATTTAATAGAGGTGACTTTGTGATAATTGGCGACAACTTTATTACACTAAGAAAATATGGATTTGGTAAGAGAGACCTTGAACGGACAATAATAAGTGAAATTAATGGTAATATAACGTTTGTAAAAATTGAAAACAAAACGATATCTGAATTTTTGAATATATTATCTCTTTTGAATCATATTAAATTAGTATAACTATTGTTATATCATCATTTTTGATTAAGTATTTAATTGGTAAAATACTAATAGTTACAATTATTTGTAAAACAATTACCGAAAACTTTTTATATTTGAAAATTATAACTTAGTTATGGGTGGTGTATAATGAAGGTTTCGTTTATTGAACTAAATGGGAGAAATATAGCGTACGAAATATGTAAGTGGACTAAAAAGACTATTAACGAAAATAGATTCTCAAAAGAAGTAATTTTTGAAAATAGTAACTACTTCAAAATACGATTCAAAGCAAACAAAAACGATATTGAAGAAATAGAAATCACAGATAATTATATGGGTTATTTCCTAATTCTAATAGGGAGATTCTATTTTGACACTAATAAATACAAAAAAATGGGTTGTCCGAAAGAGCATTCAGATTTCCACTTTACATTTAATGACCTTGTAGATATTGACGTTAACGAATTTCTTAATGTCGTAACAAAACTAATAAAAGAGAGACAACCAAAGATAAATATATTATTTGAACATGATGTATCAAGGGAAATTCTAGTAGTTCGTGTTAATATTGCATTTTCTAGGAACGAGTTTATATTAATTGTATTCGAGAAACTCGACGAGATAATTAATATGGGGATTAATATGAAGTTGTTTACTCTTGATGACACGATTCGTGAAGTATCACTAAAAATTGATAAGGCAATTGATCCCCAAACGTTCAAAAAGATGAAAGATATGATATCATCAATTATCAACTTTTCTTTCTAACTTTAATGATTTTTAAATTTATATTTGATTATTCATTTTTGGGTGAATAACTAATGAAGGTAACCATAATACGGAATCCGAAAATGAATTTGGTTGACGGTGAAGACGTATACGTAATAAATTCTGATGAATTATTAGCAAAACAACTATTTTCTGATGAATTAACAATACGTATAATGAATACTATAAATATGATTGAATCAAGCCCGGAAACGAAACTTATATTAAATGATGGAAAGATTATAGTAGGAACACTATTCGAATACAATGATAATACATATTACATCTTTACAGATGATAAAAAATTAGTAAATAGTGCATTTTCTCAACTTTCGCAAAGAGATATAATAATGGTGAGAGTACCACGCATAAAAGTTATGGAAATAATAGATACGGGTTTTATGGTTCAAATACCATATATGACTAGAATGATGTTTATAAATGAAACAGAAGAGTCATACCTAACTCCAATTATTGTGGTAGTGGAAAACAAAAGAATTAAAGACTTTATAACGGATAAAACATTTAATGATTACGAACACTTATTTATAATCACAGAGATAACACCATCAGAATATGGTAAAATAAGATTTGTATATGTGTCAAATAATATTTCGATAATTAGAACATCACATTACAAATATTTATCAGTTATACAAAAAGAGACAATAAATAACATAATAGAACCTCTATATGAAAGATTAGAAAAACTATACACAAATATGGGAAATACGTTAAAAGACATTAAATTTATTCACGATGACTTTGTATACTCAGTAAAGAAAGTAAATGACGTTGTAATAAAACAACCATATTTATTCTTATACTTATTTGCACTAGATTACTTTATGAATATTAGGAATATAATTATGACAAAAATACGTTCAATCGACCAAACAATAATCTTGGATGCATTAAAGAAATATTCATTAAACTTTGAACAAATGAAATCACAAGACCCAGAAACAATATTACTTAAGTTTATCTTATCTGACCAAGAACTAATAAACTTTGCAAGAATGGTTGATGTAAGAAGTGATTGGTTAATTATTTTCAAAGATTTTTCACAGGAAGCAACAGACGAGATAAGATATCAAAACAAAATCTATTACACATCATACAAGAGAAACAAGAAATTTAGCGAAATATATGATAGTAATGTATTATATGCGTATCCATTAACACTAGATGAGAGAACAATACAGTTCACAGATATAGAATTAATACTCAAACTATATGCAAATATATAAGGTGAGACATATGATAAATGAACTTCTTTTTATAACTTCTTTAGTAACGTTTGAATGGACTTTTCTCGAAGCAATAAAAAAAGATTGGTCTTCAAAGTTAATGATAGTGATAAGTATATACTTAATAGTATCATTAATAATTGTTAATGTAAATACAACATTGTCATATATAACACTAATACTTACAAGCGTGTCAATAATCAACGGGACATTTATCGCTGATGAAACAGTAGTTTTAACAAATGTAAGAAAAACTAGAGCGAATGACTTATTACCTATATTGTCATTACCATTGATTTTATTTGTTGCGAGTTTTGTTGAGACATTATTAATTTTATTACCTTTAGTTACATTAGTATCTATGATAATAGTTTCATATACATCTCCATTTGAAAAATATATGAAGAACATTTCTCATCCATTAATAGCGTCAGCACTATCAATACTATTATTTGCGTCCCCACTATTAGCATATAATGTATGGAACGAGAACAATTTCTACTCAAAGAACTTTGAAATCGTAAACATCCCATTCAATCTTAGTGGAACAAACCCATACGAAATTAGAAACTATAATGGAGTATTTATTGCTTACGTATATGAAAACCCGTTCTCATACAAGTTCTATGTTTACTATAATAACAAGTGGCAAGAATATAACGACTCAAGAATAGATTTTCTAAAAGTCAAATTGCATCACCCGTATACAAGGATAGCATTTTATGGTTATGAAATCTCAAACAATACACTATACAAATTGTATCGTGTAGGAGATAAGATAATAAAATTACAAAAAGCAAACTTACACTAAAAATATATATTTTAAAATTAGACATAGATTATTAAAAACGGTGATTAAATGAAAATAGACGTTTTTACAAGAAAATCAAAAGAATATAATGAAGATGATTATGGATTCACAAAAACAATGTTTTGGGTAATTGACGGTGCAACACCAAGAATAAGTAATATGTTTGATAAAGTTGGATACAATTCAAATGCTGAATGGTTTGCAAAAACACTTTCAAAGAACTTATATAGAACGTACGACGAAACAAAATCATTAATCAAAATAATAAGAAACGCACTACATCTAACACGAGAAGATTTTGAAGAAACCATAGGAAGACCAGTAACAGATTTTGACGAAGTATACTTACCAGGAGGATCAATATCGATAGTGAAAGTAAGCAATAATAAAACAGAAATAGTTGTAATAGGTGATACTTTAGCAATAGTCGAATTTGATGGAAAAATAATATGGTATAGTGGAGATAAAGCACATAAAAACGCAGATAAGGAAATTATTGAGTATAAATTACAATTAATGCAATCAAGTATGCCAGAAAATGAACGAGAAGAAAAAATTTCAGAATTCATTCTAAACATACGAAAGAAACTACAAAATAAAGAAGGAGGATACCCCGAATTAAACGTTTCTTATACTGCTGAAGAATTCATATTTGACAAAAAGAATTATTTTGAACATATTCACAAAGGTAATCCAAAACGATTCTTACTAGCATCAGATGGACTTTATTCATTAGTTGATACGTATAGAGTTTACAACTCATACTATGAACTCCTTGACGCTGTAAGAATATCTGGTGTCAAGAAACTCGTTAATATGGTTAAAACATACTCAACGCTATACGATATTCTAACAATTCCGAGAATAAAAGTTTTTGATGACACAACAGGACTGTATGTAGAATTTGATAATTGTTTGCTTGAGTAAACTTTTAAAATATTATCAACTAAAAAAACTAATGGTGATGTATATGGACATAGAGGCGAATGAATTATATGTTGTTTATAATGACATCCACTCGGAAGTTTTTACAGTAACTGGAAAATATAAAATTACTGGAGATGAAATACATCAAATAGGCGAAAAAGTCTTAAAAGTTAAAAACCCAAAAGTTGAAATTCCAGTAAAAGAAGGGATGAAAATACCATCAAAAATTGAATTAGATGGTGAATACATAGTAAGAATACAATACGTTATAACATTTAACCAAGTTAGAACAATATTATTGCTTGTAAGAGAATGAAAATTTTCTAATTTTCTACTTTTAGTAATAAATTTTCGCTCATAAATTTAAAAGTTACTACCTACACAAACTTAGGGGAGTGAAGTGTTTAGACAACTAAACGCAATAATCGAAATAAAGGATATTAGTGATATGCGACTGGTAAAAACAACAAATGGTGTTTATATACAAATACGAAAGTCGCACCCACTTTTTGATGTTATAAGAACAAACTTCGATGCCCCATTAGACAAAATAATAAATGAATTATCTGGAAAAACAATAATATTTAGAACAGACGACTTTGACGCAATAGATGCACTTTTGTTTAAAATAAAAGAAATACAATTACAGAATCTATTATTTATCGCAAGTAAGAATATAGACTTGTTATTATACGTTAAACGAAAAACAAAAGGAAAAATCTTAACACTAATTGAACTTGACGTAATAAGTTATGACAAGAAATTTTATGATATTCTTCTAAAACACTATAGAATTGATGGTGTAATATTTCCAGTAGAAACATACAATAGAATACCAACAGAAGTCTTGAGCCTTAACAACGAATACTACATACTCGTAAAAGGAATAGATATAAACTCAGAATATAAAATTAGCAACACGAAATATATTGATTACATAATATTTACAATACAATAACAAAAATACAAATTAAACCAATAACTTTTAAAAGGTAGATATGTAAATATTCTATGGTGAACCCATAATGAAACGTGAATACGTTCTTTTGTTAGTATTTCTAACCATAATGATAGTAGCATCTAGTGGATGTATTAAATACACCAAATACCAGCCACAAACACCACAAGAAAACAATACAACAACAAACACGTACACACATACACAACAAAATCAAACTGTAGAACAAAACACATCAGAAGAAAACAAAGCAATATCAGCAGAACTACAAATGATAAAGATAACAATACAAACGGATAACACGTTAAAAGTAACCCCAATATTAAGAACAGATAATGGTGAAACAATATCTCTAAATCAAGATGAATACAAACTTAATATAGTAACGTCATCGGCAGACTTATACACTATAACAATAGAGATACCACAAGAACTAACAATAAACGGACAAGAAATCAAACTTAAGAACCAGGTATCAACAACGATAAACGTAAATGCAAAATACGGAATAATTTACGCTCCCGAAATGAGAGTACTTTATAAAAATGGCCACGTAATGCAAATGAAAGATAAACTATTAATTTATAGTAATAGTATGGTAATAATAGAGACGAATGGTATAAAGATACGTATTAACAGGGAAGCACAAGAACAACCAACAGAGTTTGCAATAAAATTCACACTAGTTAATGGACAAGAGCAATCTGGTGCGTATGCAATAATTAAAATAACAGAAAATGGAACACTACTCGAAGATGTTACAACAGAAACACCAAATGTCCCAATACTTGGTTATGTTAACGTTTATCCAAAGGGACAAATGTATTCAATTCTTCCAGTAAGTGGAGTTTCCGGAGTAATTAAAATTATTGGAGACTCGATACCTTTAACTCCGAATCCAATGAAAGTAATATACGTAAAACCTAACGATAAATTCATAATCATTCCAAAAGTTAAGAACAATGAAATAATAGTAGTAATGAAACTCGAAAAAATACTAAATAAACTCCAAGAAATAAACAAACAAGAGACTAACGCACAAATTTTAACGCAAGCAAAAATAGCAGAAAATATAATAATAGATGAAGATGGACAACAACACAAATATTACTTCTTAATACTTTCAAATAACACATTTAATGAACTATTTAACAATCCTGACCTAATATATGAAGTTTCATCAGTATACTTTAACAATAGAAAAATAGAAGTTAACATATCAAATGACGACATTTTCTCCCTACAACCAATTAGCATAGCAATTCAAATTGATAATATTTATGAATTACAACAACCATTTAATCTAACATTTGAATTCAAAAATGGAAGCACACAAACAATAACAGTTAAAGTCAATAATAACGAACTCAATAAAGTAAACGAAATAGAAAATAGACTATCACTTAAAATAACAAACACGGGAGAACTAGAAATAACTAAATTTGATGATGGTATAAAAGTATTAACAGCGTATTATTACACAAAGAAATTACAAAACCCAAATGACTACAAATATATCCTATCATATAGTATTGGAGACAAAGAAGTACAATATTATAACTATAAACCAGAGTACGATAACTATAATTACAACCAACTTGTTATATCGTTAGAACAAGAACAACCAATAAAAGACACTTCAAAAATAAAACCTGGAAACAAATATGTTGTTTATGATTCATCCGACAACATAATACTAATAATATATGTCGAAAAGGATCCACTAACTGGAATAATGATATCAATAGGAGGAACAATTGAAGCATCATTCACAAACAAAACATTAATATCAGTAATGCAACCATTATCAGCAAACACAAAGTACGAAATATATGGGTTAAACACTATAAATATGTTAACACTAATGTCATATAGTGAAGATATAATGATTAACTATATATTCCAAACAACAGACAATAGATTTGAAATAGAACCAAACATAATCAAGTATGATATAACAATAAATGATCAAGTAGGAAACGTTGGATCAAAAACACTATCACTATACCATTATGAAGATAATAATGGAACAACCCTTTCACACGATGATATAGAATCTCTAGGAAAGACAAACCCAGAAGAACTATTTTTGTCATGGGCTTTAGTAACTCTATTCACGTCACTTGACGAAACAGCACCAGAATTTTATTACCCAACGTATAATGAAGGATACATAACATCAATGGTTAACAATTTCACAATTGACAAAGAGTATAATATAGAATTCAACATAATTAGTATAGATTACACACAAACAGAACTTATGGGCAAACAAGTAACAATGACAAGAATAACATATGAAATACCAGAACAAGAAGTTGGAAAAGTCTTTGTAATATTCCCATACTACATTGATAACTGGCAAAAGATTGAGTTAGTTAAAGTTAATGGAGGAACAAAAGTAGATATTCAGAACTTACCATTCGCTATATATAGTATAACAGGAACACAATTTACAATAGAATTCCCATTCGAAGCAACATATTCACCATTCTTCGGAATTAATACGGGGAACCCATTTGGACAAGTGATTATACCCTATATTATGTATTCTCCAAAAGGAGATGCATTCTACAATGGTAATGTAATAGTAAAAGTCACAGATATGATTAAAGAGTGAACATAAACTTTTTATTTTATTTCATTATTTTTTTCTTAGTGGTGGATGACAATGTATAAAATTTCTTATAGAGAACTAATAAAAAGTAACATAATCGACACTATACTATCAACGTTATTTTTAATAGTTCCGATAATAGATTATATAATCGGAATTAGAAAAATAGGTTTATTTGGAACAATAGTTGTTACGGTAACAATTATAATTTTATATCTTGATACAAGAGGTAGAATTGGTAAACAATCAGTAGACGTATCATTACAATATGGTTATAAAAGTAAGATAACGTATGGAGGAAAAGAAATACCAGTGATATTTACTACGTTGTACTCATATTCGTTTGTAATATCACACTCAATAATACCAAAACTAATAATAGTTATAAGTGAGAATGATTCTCCATATGGTATATTTCACGAACTCGGACACTATATTAACAAGGATCCATTAGAGGTTATCATTACAATAATTATTGGGATATCTTCAATTAGTTTTGCAATGTTATATTACGAAAACTTATTTATGGGAGTTTGTATATATATTACAATATTATTATTCTTACTCTATATAAAACATCACAATGAAATTGAAGCAGATAAATTTATGTTGAAGTTTATTGATTGTGAAGATTATAAAAAGTTTATTTATGAAACGACTGGAATACTATATGAGCAAGTTAAAACACCAAAAACAAATTTTGAAAAACTAAAACACAAGATAATAGGAATATTATTAGGACACGTTACAATAGAGTATAGGTATATGATGTATGAAAAATGTCTTAATAAATCAATGAAATAGTCAAATAGTTATATTTTTTGTGTTATTTGTTACTTTTTACTCATTGCGTTTTGAAATTCATATAGACAAAAAACTTGTCACGTTACAATACTCATAGTAAATTGTAACGAATAGTACTTGAGATACTCAATGATCGATTATCAATGTGTAATATCGTGTTACTATAATTTAACATTGTGTTATCCAATAAAATCAAGGTATATTATATGTGTATCTCTTAATTTAATACTAAAATGTAACAATTTGTTATATAATGTTAAAACGAATCCAAAAGTTAATTTCCTTTAAAGTTTTTTTTCAAAAATAAATGAATAAATCATTAATTATATTAACAATTTTGATATTATGAAATAATCGAGTTAGACTTTAGCATAGGTTGCCAATGTACTTTAGTAGTGATTATATATGTAGATATAACAATTGATGAATCAATTGCTTATAAACTAATCGGCGCCTAAATACTATTATATATTTTTAACTTACTATGAATATTTTCAAGTTATGGGCATATTTATGATTCAGAAGTCACTACTTGTATTGTTAACTGGGACTCTAATAATTTTTGATTATTTTGTTGGGGTATATTTAATTGACTTATTAGTTTTTGTGTTGTTGTATAAGTATTTTTCGTTAGGTATGGCTCTATTTGTCGTTATTTATTATAACTTAATACGACTTCTATTATGGGACTGGGGATCAAGTAAGTATATATTTTTCTTCCCGAACTTGTTTGCACTACCAATATATTTCATAATACTTAGAAAGTATGGAATTACACAATATTTGTTCTCTAACTGGAATAAAATTTCATTAATGAGTAAATTTGGTTTAATGTTATTTGTTGGTGTATCTTTATTGACTATATTTAACCCGAATCTAACATTATTACTTGTTGGAAGGTTTGTTGTTGGGTATATATATGAGAAAAAAGTTATGAGGTTTATTCCTATTTATTAGCATCTTTTTGATCGAAAACTTTATAAACTCTATATACGTATATAATATTGGGTGATGTATGATGAGGAAAATTATTGCTACACTACTAATATTTGTACTTGTTTTTGCAGGATTAGTCTATGCAAAAGTAACTTACACAATAAAAGAACAAGAGGGGTTGATATTATATGGTCTTGAAAAGTATAGTAGCAAAAGAATTTACACTATAGATAAGATATTATACGAAGATAATCAAATAAAAGTTTATAATTACTTAACACCTGGGCAAAACTTCCAACTAGTAAAACTCAAACTTGAAAAAGATTACAACATTTCATATAATGAAACAAGAGCGTGGGATCCAGCAGAGTTCCTTGTCCATGGAGGTGATTGTTATGACTATACAATGTTCCTTATTGGGTTATTAACGAATCCACAAAGAGACTGGAATGGGGATATAGGTGAAATGTATAGTCATATCACAGTATATATCGTTGTATCAAACATTGAGTTCCCTGATGGACACGTTGAGGGTCATATGTTCCCAATATTTGTTTATAAAAATGAAGAAAACGTTACAGTTTACGGAGTATATGATATTCCAACTAATACTTACTTTGAACTCAAGAATACAACACTTGAAAACTCATTAAAGAAGTGGGAGAATGTGTCAGGATTAAAAATTATGAAGATAATGGTTTACAAATTGGAGTTCGAAAATGGTGAATTTGTTGGTATATCTCCGATATACAAATATTTATTATTCCAAAAAATTTAATGTTATTTTCAATATTTTTATATTTGAATTTATAACCGAAACGTTTTTAAATTTCTTAATGTAAATATAATATGGTGATGTGAAATGGTTGTTGAGAACGTTCTATTATCAGATGTTAGAGGAACGCAATATGCAAAGAAAATAAGAAGAACAATGTTTGCCATCGGAAAGAAGTATGACATTCCAAAAGAAGAAATCCTTAAGACATCAGGAAGAATAAACGTCGCACTTTATGAACTGCTCAACAAGAGGATCGAAGATTATAAGAGAACAATTCACATAATGTCTGGTCTTGATACAGAGTCAATAGATAATATTTCAGTCCTTCGTAGAATAAACATTGATATTTCTGGAGTCATAGAAATTGATGAAGAAAAGAAGACAATGACTCCAAAGGACTTTATGATTGAAGTTAAGTACCCAATAATTGTAACAATTACAGAAAAACTTGAGATTCCGCAAAATGTTGAGTCATCAGATGTTGAAAGTGTTGAACAAACGCAAGAGGAGTGATTTCAAAAATTTTTATAAACTCTTTCCTATTACATTTTCTGGGTGATAATATTGATTATTAGAGAACTACAACACTCTCCAATAGTTTTGCTTAAAGTTGAACATAGTGTTGAAAACATCGATGGCTTTGAATTTGAGTTTTATCCAAAAGTGTTGTTTCACCCAAATATTAATGTAATTGAGAGGGAGACATACGATGTAATATACAAGTTTATAGATTTTTATAAAAAATACGGAAACAAAAACTTTGATTCATTTATCGTTGTATCAGACTCTTCATCACCAGTAATTTATGTTAGACCGACTTTTGTCTTTGACAACTTGACTAATATCATTGGTGTGAATGTTTTCGGAAAAGTTCAGGGTAAATATGTTATTTATAATCCGAGGGCAATTCTAAATGCATATTATGTTTCAAACGTGGAATTTATTAAAAGGTTCTACAAGAATGAATATAACATAGTTTTTAGTGATGGTGAATTATATGTGTACATTAATGAAAAGAAGTATCGGATTGATGATTTAGAAAACATTATTAGAGTAATTACAAAACTAAAAACTAAACAACTCAAGTTTTAATTTTAATATTGTGTTGATAATTTTTGTCTCCAATAATCTTGCTTCACGATAAGTGTATAATTTCCTATTGTAGATCTCACTAAGTAAATTATACAATTTAGCAATTTTTACATTTGTTGGTTCATCAGATGATTCTATGTTTGCAAACAATACCATAGCGTTATCAACTGTGTAAATATCTAAATTGACCGGAGTGAATGTTTCAGAAGATTCTTCAAATTTCTCCTTTTCTGTATAATTATCTATATTTGTGTCATCTAAGATGTAATCTTCAGAACTACTATTCGCTTCGGAATCTTCTTTATTATTTTCAATTGTTTCATCTATTGATGAAACATCAATAGTTGATAGTTCTTCATTTACTTTATTTGTTTCAATTGTTTCTTCTTGTGATTCATCATAATCTTCTGTTTCATCTTCAGAAACTTCGGGTGATTCAACAGTATTTTCAAACTCTTTGGTACTATCTTCTTGATTTTCAAATAGTTCATTAGTGATTTCATCTGGTGCAACTTCGTTTTTTATACTACGTATTTTCGCTCGAATCATTTCAATTTCACTAAGTATTGAGTCAAATGTTTCATCACTTGTTGGGTCAACATATTCTAAGAATGAATCCATTTTATACTCAAGTTTATCAATTTCTTCTAAGAGTTTTTTAACTTTGGACGAATCACCTTTTTTAACACTATCATATAAGTATAATATCTTTGTGTATTCATCTCTAATGCTTTCAAACTCACTCATAACCTCAGCAATTAGCAACATATAAAACCCTATTTTAATAGAGCAAAAGATACTTAAATAGGAACACATTACATACAATTGGGACATCTTAATTGATTGGGAACGATGAGAAACTAATGATGAATGCAGTATTATGGATTATAATACTAGCACTTATATTATATGTTGTGGGATATATCCTTGAAAAATACCGGTTAGTGTTAATAGGTATTTATGCATTTCTATCAGTGATTATCGTTATTGGGTTTAGTGTTAAAATATCACAAGTTCATTTAATTTCTCATATTAGAAAATCAAGGAGAAAAAGAAAATACAAGTCATAACTCTATTTTAACACCACACGAACCAATAATCGATAATACTTCATAAATAATACTATTAACATCATCAATTTTTGATTGAATATATGTAACATCTGCATCTGATTCAAACTTTAAAACGAAATCATTTGATTCTTTTTCTATAACTAATGTTATTGATGGTAGTGATGGATCTCTAGTGAACACATCTATTAGTATTTTATTGTCTACTATTAATCTAACGTCTTTAGAAGAAATTTTCTTTGAAATGCACTCTGCTATTTTAATCATCTCCTCTTCATTACAGTAAACATCACCATTGTATTTTGTACAGTATTCATATTTGATGAGCTCTCCAAAGAGTACATAAAACTTGATTAATCCATTAACATTAAATTCAGTGTCAAGATACTCTTTTATAACTTTAGGGTCATTTGTAACTATTCTCTTGCAATTTTTGTAATATATTATTTCAGTAAAGTAGTGAGATGTAAACTTTACAACATACGGTTCACCATAAATAAATTCAATGTAAGATGGTAACTTTTTGATAATAGAGTATACTTCATCAAAATTGTTGAGAATTGAATTAAAATCGATGATGTAATAAATCTTTCCATTCTTGGTCTCTCCGAAAATGTCAATAGTATTATTCGTAATACTAATATTGATGTTCTCAAATTTCTCTATAATTAATAGGATCCTATCCATAAAATAGTTTCTTTTGAATCTCTTAATTAGTTTAATAAGTGTCTGGTAATTTTCAGACTTAATGTTACACTCGATATTAACGAGTTTATTATCATAAAATTTGAGAATAATTATATCGTCGTCCTTTTCGAGAATAACATTTACAACATCATAGTCAACATAGATGTTCTGTGTATGCCATCCAATTAACTTTATATTATACTTTCTCACGTCGTCAATATTTAATCTAACGAATGTATTGTTGTCATTAGAGATAACTTTGTATACTTTATCATTATACAACACGAAATTATCGAATTCGATTTTCTTTTCGAACAAATATCTTATAACACGTTTAGCACGTGAACTATTAACAATAACATAATTTGTAATTTTATCATAAACAATTCTTACATACGCATCCTTCGTGGTTATCACTAATGAATCATATAGTGGCTTTCGAACGTATTTTACATTCTTATACCTCTTTATTGCTTTATTATATAATTCAATTAGGACATCCATAACAACACCAAGAATATAGTCACATAATCTATTATAAAATTTTAAAGGTTTATTAGATAATAAAAAGGTTTACTAAATGATATATCAATGGTGAGTTTATACAATTAAGAACAAAGATAGTTATGTTATCAATATTGATTTTTGTAGTAATTTTAGCGGGATATGTTAATAAAATACCAAATAATACAGATAGTCAAGCGAATACTAAAGAAGAGACAGGTGGAACTATAAATCCATTACCATCATCAATTAACGAAATAGAATCACTACCAATTTCCACAAAATATAGTATCCTCAAAATGAATATAGAGTTTAATGAAACTGACGATACGAAAAATGTTGCAATGGGAAGCGTTCTTGGATACGTAATCTCATCTAAGTCATACATAGAATTTGCAAACAACGTAACACCAACTGGTAAATTTGCAATAGTAATTGTCCAGAAATACTACTTAACTAATCCAGATAAAATAACAAAAGAAGATTTAGCTAACTTAGTTGATGATTATGACACTTTTATGAAAAAATTTGAGGAACTATATAATAAAACAAATGGAATTGTTACTATAATAGTTGAATCAGAACCGTTTGACTTAATAGTGGATAATGGTACAGTCAAATTACCAAAGGTACCCTTATCATTACGTAATGATGTTAGCACATTCTTTATGAACGAAATACTCTCAAGATTAGATGGGAACGACTTATTATACACGATTACTTATAACTATGAAGGATACATATTACTTTTGAACTATGATAACGGACAATGGTATCGTATATATCAAAAATACTTCTGATTTTTCTCTTTTTACTATATTTATCACTCTTCTGAATAAAAGTATATAATTAACCGAAAACTTTATATACTTCATATACGTATATAATATTGGGTGAAGGATATGATGAAGAGAATTGTAATTACACTAATGATTGTTACAATACTTTTACCAATAGCAACTGCAAAAACATATGGTAAGTATTCAAACTATCAAAACATTGTAGGTATAGACTTAACTCAAATTCCCTTAGATAAAGGACGAGCAACAATCAAAATAACAATACCCTCTAACTGGAAAGACACTACATACGTTGTTACAGTTTATCTTCCACCACAAATAGTCGCAACGGGAAGTGAAAACTTTATGGACGGGAACTCAGTATTTACAACATACTTAAGACCAGGACAGACAGCATCACTAACAATACAATCAAAAATGGTTGGAACATATAAAATACCAGTACAAATAGATGATCCTCAGAATAGAGAAACAGTTTACTTTACAGAACTAAAAGTATTAGTGTATGATCCAAGAGTATTATCAAACGAGGAAAACAATGAAATTGTAAACAACGCAATAAACGTAATAAGTGACATTGCACACAGTGACACTACTACAAAAGTTGCAATCGGACTAATAGTAATTGTAATAATACTCGCACTAAAAGGTAGGAGCAAACCTGTAAAAATAGACCCAACAACAATCGAAAATGGATCATACTCGATATTTAAGGACAATGTAAAGGAAGAATTATTCGAGATTACGATAGACCCTAAGAACAATAAAATTGACATTAAAAGAATAGGTGAAGCGAAACCAGAGATAAACCTTGACGAGATAATAGGTGGAGAAACATTAATAAGTTTTAGTAATGAGAAGTCTAAGAGTTAAAATTGAACTTTTCTATTAATTTATTTATGTCGTTCAAGGGAACACCAATTACATTTAGTGCATCAATAGTATCGTCAATCATAAACATAATTAGTCGACTCCTTATTTTAAGTAATATATCAATTAAAGACTTTGGGTTGATTAGCACATTTATAATACTTTCAGAAGTTTTGAGTACATTTTTCTTTTGTAACCCTCGGCCTTAAGGTAAGGAAGATGTCAAATAATAAGAAAGAGAACTCGATTGAAACTGTAAAACAACACGCTAAACAACGACACAACATACAAATGAAAACATTAAAATATGACTTAAATCAAAAATCATTATGGGGAGTGTATGTCAATAGTAATACCATATATACAAATTGATCGTATTACATCTTTTCCGCCATTCAAATTACAGTACAATACATACAAAAAACTTATAGAGATGGACTTAAACGGTAAACTATGTTGGATGAGAATAATTGGATGGAATATAATGTTAGTTTGTAACAAAAATAACGAAGTAATAAAATTAACAGACTTTAGAAAAGCAAAACCAATAGTAATTGAGACAATTAAAGAACAAAAATACTCGTATGAAATCCTAAAAATAATAAATACACTATATGCAAACTATAATGTATTCAAGGAATCATCAAAAAATAACGAATTAACATTTTTTATTATTCATAACTCACGACCATTATTTCTAAAAATAATTACTGACAAACTAAAATATAATTACAAACAAATTGCTAAAACAATCAAAATAGTAAGTGAAATACAGTCAGATGCAGTACAAATATCAATAAGAATACGTGAGAAAATTATTGTATATATTCAAAACAAACCAATCTTTAGTGAAAACAAGGACAAAAAACAAAAAGAATATGTATATTATTTCGTAACGCAATTACCAGAATTCTTGACGCAGATAGATGACATAATAAGTGAATTAACAAATAAAGAAATATTAAATGCAACAATATTTATCAACAGTTACAATAACTACAAAATTGTGGAAGATGAAAATCTAAAAATGTCCGAAGATGTAAAAATAGCAGAAGGAAAAAATAAGACAGTTTACTATACAAATGAACGCGTAATATTAGAGGCGAACACAAATGACAACAATTTAGAAGTAAATGTTAAGTATGATTTGGCACCAACATCAATACTAAAAGTTAAGCATATATTTAATAAGGATATTCGTGATAGTCTAAAATATCTATTTCTAAATAATTATATGACGTATAATTACAAAGGTAACGAATTACTAAAAATCAAGAATTCATTCTATGACCCAATTAACAATAGATTCCTTTCACTACTTATCTCAACATCAGAATGTAATAAGTTCCAAGTAAGGCCAACAAAAGATACAATAGTTGCAAAAGATATACTTGAATCATATGTTAACACGATTATAATTAACGAATTAACACCATAAATAAACAATTAAATATTCGCTCTACTTACATAATTATGGTGGCAAAATGTTAGAAGATAAGATATACTTTAAGACGAAAAATGGAGTTCTATACAAGGGGAACGCTTTAGAAATACTAAAGGAATTACCAGAAAACTCTGTTGACGTGATAATTACGTCACCTCCCTACTTTTCTAAACGAGTATATCCAGATGAAACAATCTCAATCTATGGAGGAGACCCGAACTGTGACCACGAATGGGTCGATATAGAACTTGGTTTACAACACGAAAATAGAAATAACTTGAGAGGGAAACAAGAAGAAGTTCACAGAAAACGAAAAACAACGTGGATACGAAAATACGATAAAACATGTGGAAAAATATGTAAAAAATGTGGAGCATACTTAGGACAGTTAGGATTAGAACCAACACCAGAAATGTTCGTAGAACACTTGGTCGAAATATTTGATGAGGTAAAAAGAGTATTAAAACCAACAGGTTCGTTATTCGTTAACATAGATGATACGTGGATAGGTGGTGGAAGAGGATATGGATTAGGAAAAGATAATGACAGGAAATGGAAAGGACGAAATAATGTTCCAAAAGTTAACTGGAATTTAGTAACACCAAAGAGGAAATCGCTTGCACTAGTTCCAGAATTATTTGCAATTAAAATGGTTTATGATTCTGGGTGGATATTACGTGAAAAAATAATCTGGGCGAAAAAAGTTTTATTCTATAAAGAAAATAGGACTTATGGTAATGCTATGCCAGAACCAGTAAGTGATCGCTTAGCACATAGTTTTGAGTTTATATACCACTTTACAAAATCTCAAAAATATTACTTTAATTGGGAAGCAGTAGCACCACCATTGAACGAAAACACGAATAAACGATTACAATACTCGTGGAATTTTAATGAAAAAATAAAGTCAGATGAATATGTGAGAATAACAAAAGAGATTAATAAACAATTACAAGAGCGTGCAAATAATACCTATAAAGTTAGGCCAAACGATGTTGTTTTGATAACATTGAAGCCGTTTAAGGGGGCACACTTTGCAACGTTCCCAGTTGACTTACCAGAGTTCTTGATAAAAGTCGCTTGTCCGGACGGAGGAGTAGTATTGGATCCGTTCGCAGGATCGGGAACAACATTATATGTTGCAGAACAACTAGGATGCAAATGGATTGGAATAGAACCAGTTGGAGAATATTGCGAATTAATAAAGAAACGTTTCGAAGAAGAACCAAAAAAGAAGTCCAAAAAGAGAAAGAAAAAGAAGAGGTGATCTAATGGGACAGGAATATGATATTGCAATAATATTTATAGACGAAGTTAAAGATTTTGACCCAATATACAAGCAAATAAAAGAAATAATAGACAAACTTCACAATTATGGTTCATTGTATATATTATTTAGAAACGATAACAATATAATGAGTGACACATTAATAGTGAAACTTGTCTATAATGATAAACTAATAGTTAGGGAGAGAATAATATTTACTACGTATATGCTATTTACAAAAGATTATTCGTACCGAGGTACAATACTAATGAATAACAATGATGAAAACATCTTTAATAATTCAACGTATGTTGCGTATCATATAGTAAAACGCCAGAAATACAATTTCAATCTTGACGCTGTAAGAGTGCCACTAAGTATTGAAACAATAAAACGTGCAACAAGGGGAATAGAATCAAAGAAACTAACCGGGGAACAAAGAGGATTTACAGTAGAAAGTAAGAAAAAATATCACCAAAAAATACTTAGTAAATATTTGCAATATGATATAGACACGAGAAGTATGGGTGGTAGACTGGCAAAAATAATTGCATCAGGAGAAACTGACAAAGTAGTACTAGTTAGAGAAGCAATTACTAACGTGAACGCATACCTAAAACAAAAACTAAAAGAAAGTGGATTGACAATAAAACAATTATCAAAACTAACAGGGATTAAAGAAACAACATTATCACATTATTTTAGGACAGACTTATCAGGTGCATCACTCCCACCAAGAGAAGTCTGGGAGATATTGAAACCAATTCTTAACCTCGATGAATATGAAGAACATATAAAAGAAGAATATAAGTCAGTAATTCCATCACCAAACCCAAAAGGTGCAAACCCTCCAAACGTGATATTAATTGACAATGTGAATACCCTTGAAGAGTTTAGAAATAAAATAGTAGAATTCTTAACAAAAGCAACGTGTTATGAAAACTGCGATATATTTATAGGAACATATTAGTACTACATAAGAAAATATGATAAAATTCAAAGGAAGTATGTCACTAGTCCATAATAATCAAGTTCGTAGTCAAAATAACTAACAACATTCCAACCTTTTTTCACGAGGAAATCAAGTAATTGCTTAACAATCTCTCTATCATATGGGAACATACCAAAAAAGTAACCTCTATCTTTAAATTCCATATTTAATGTTTCACAAATTTCGTCTAATTCTATAAGATTCATACTATCTTTTGGAGATACTATAGCGTCTTTATTAGATTGTAACTCAACGAAGACTGGTTTCGCCTTATTTTTCTTGAGGACTTTGTAAATTCTTTTAGCATCGTCCTCTGGAAAATTAATTATAGTGTAGTTATCAAAGTTATATATCTTTGCATTCTCAAGTTTCTTCTTCTTTTCAAGTTCAAGGAATTCCTGAATATCTTTATCGAGTTCTTCCATAGTCTTTCCAGTTACGGAAAGTCTATAATCTCCAATGTATATGTTAAAAACTTCTATCATTCATAATCACCCAAACATAAGATAAAAATTAGTTCTTATAAAGTTTTCCATTCAAAATTCGATAACAATAAAATCATCAACAACATATGGGTGATGATGTAGAATCTTGTTATTATGGAATAGTTCAACAATTGCGTATTTAATTGTGTTAATATTTTCAATAAACTTCGGAATACTAATAAGTATCCTTCGAAACTTTGGTTCGTATATTATTGTAATATTTCCGACACTAATATTGTTTCCAATTTTGTTGAATATTGCAGTATCAATAATTATTTCAATGGTACTCTTCTGACCCAAATATGAAATACTAAAGTATTTGTTTATATTATTGTCAGAAACACCGAGAAACTCAATCGAGTTAAGTTCACTATCTTTTACGAAACTTTTCTTCGTTACAAATAATTCATCAATATCATTCTCTATCACTATTCCGTCAATGAGCAATGTTTTAAAGTTCTCAGAGATGCACACTAATGGAATTCTTGTTATATAATCATTGTATATGAAATTGTAAATGTAGTCACCATTAGATTCAAGGTAATCGTATACCATAAGTATTGTGTATTTACCTTCTTTAATTTTTGAGTAGTTTTCTATAGTGTTAATAAGGTCTTCAATTGAATAGTTAGAAAAGTTAATATTAATTGGTATGTGTTCATCATTAATTACTATCTCCTTTGTTAATGACACCGATTTATTATAATCGTAGTGTGTGATGTGTTTTGCAATAATTTTGTTGTTATTTGTATTAATATAAGTTATAGTTTCCATTATTGACACCACAACCTATTGGTGTTATTTGTATTTAAATTTTTCGTTTTAAAAGAAAATATTAACAAAATTAAGCAATATTTATTCCGGAGTTATAATGTATAACCCTTCATTGCACTCAGAGTTTAGAAATTCAATGTATGCAAGTTTAAATCTTTCTAATGCGTCTTCTAAATCACCATCATTAATGTCACGTGCAATTTCTATTGTTTCATCAAGAACGCTAATTTTTGGATTTTTGAAAATTCTAACCATAACTGTTGGAGAACCAAGTGTTATTGGATCATCCTCAATACAACTACCAACCTTATACATATAGTTATCGAGTATTTCTAGTATTTCTTCTGAAAGTTCGTTATTGTATTGTTCAAGGTAATCATATAGAATTTCAAAGTAAATACTTGATAATTTCTCAATAATTTTACATCCAATAGGTTCTACACGCATCACGCTCATCTTGTATCACCATAATGAATACGCTTATTAATATCTTAAATAGTTTTCGATTTGAAGTATCTTCCTTGGAGTTTCTGGTATTCATGTCATTTTTTATATAGTGTTTTAGATTGAACAAGATGAAGATCCTAACATTTTCATATCATAAGGTTAAGGCTTTCAAAGGAGCAAGTTTTAAAACAACAAAATTCAATTCTGATATGGTGATACAAGTGTATAATGGTATTGACATCATTATAAGTATTAGAGTTGATGGAAAAAGTGTCAAGAAATTAATTGGCAAATTAGGAAATATTGTAGATATTACAGAGTTTATGTATGCGAACAATATACTAAAAATTAGGTTTACAGCGCAAGACGACGTTATTGATGAGATTTATAAAGTTGTTAGCAAATACAACGCAAAAATAGAGAACGTTATAGTTGATATTAGTAAAATTGTAGATAATACTAATTTAAAGACAATAAAGAAACAGAAATAGAAGAAAAAATATTGAGTTTAGACATAAATTCTTAGATGGTTGTTCTAAAGAATATTTTTAATATTCTTTGAATCTTTATAAAATCGACGAAACTTTTGGGACATACTCTATATAGACTTTAACAAAATGAACATATCCAGTTCCTTTTGTTGCAATTTTAATTTCTTTTAAATATATTGATGATAGTTCACTATCGTTTGTTGAAAATGATTTTGATTCTTTATTATTGAAGATTAAAATGTTAACGTTCTTATTGTGATCTATCGTGACATTATACACTATCCATATTCTAGTATCAACAGTTAATGTTGATAATCCGTGAACATAGTGAATATGGTCATATGCCCATACCTGACTCCAATCAGATGCTAATGGAACTGAACATATGACTCGTTGAGTATTTTCAAAAACATATGTCACGAGAACGTCATATGCTGAAACACCATTATTTGTAGCATTTGTTATTATTGTTATCTTTTTAACTATGATATATTGAGGAATTTGCGGAAAGTATATTTCTACTTTTCCATCCATCCAATTTGATGATGGTGGTGTTAATTTAATATAGTTTTGTTCAATATTGGCATTAATTAGATTAACTCTAATATTCGAATATAACTTGTAGTTACTAACATATACGTACATATATTGTTGTGGTGTAATGACTTTATCTTGATTTATGAATTTAATGTTTTGTTTTCCATATACGTATGTGGGAAATGCAAGTAGTATTAATATTGCGAACAAAACCAATGTTCTCTTCATTTACTCACCCATATACTTTTGGAAAAAAAACTTTAAAGAAAATGATTTAACAATATTTTCAAGATTTTATGACATCGTTACATTTTTTTGAATGCCTTGCCCTTAAGGACGGGGTCACAAAAGAAAAAATGTGAATACTTAGTATATTGAGAATAGTAAACTTTAAAAAGGTTAATTTCAAATCATAAAATGAGGTGAACCAGCAATGAAAAGGGAACTGTATATTGGTGATAAGAAGATAGTTATTGAAGCACCAGAGAATACTATAATTGATATTATAGAGAATAACGATACAATTAGGATAAGTGTAACTATGGATTCGGGTAGTGTTGAGACAAAGAGTCAGAGTATTCAAATAGCATATGTTGATGCACTATACGATAAGGAACCGGAAGATATGCCAGACTTTGTTAAGAAGGATTTGGATGTTGTATCGGAACTTATTCTAAAGAATAACTTTAACACAAAGCATTCGGTAGATGAGTTTGTTGAAAAGTTTTATAATGAATTACTTCGGCATGGTCTTGAAATTCCTGAAGATGAATTTAAGGCTCTTATGTATGGATATCTTGCCTATTATGGGATATCACGTGATTTTGTTGTTTATCATGAATTGCAATACGTTATGCGAGAATTTTCGAGAATTCTCAATAATTACATTAAGGAAGTGAAAAATGCAAAGAATGAACGTTACAAGTGTGTGTTACATTCGAAAATTAATGTTCTCTCGAAAATCATAGACATTCTAAGTGGGATAGTTAACGCTCCAAGTATAGTTATATTAAACAACGATAATATTGAAGGCGCGTTTGATTATGTTATTGCAAGGAGTGATGATGAACTCAAAAAGAAAGTTAGTAGAGTGACTGGTAAGCAAGTTAAATTTGTTGAACACGTAAATAATAGTCTTGATAGTCTAAATAAACTATAAATTTCTTTTTCTTCTATTTTAGAAAACTTTTTAAATATTTTCCGATAAACTCTTCTAAGGGGTGATAAAATGCCTCAAGTGATGTTGTTTGAGGAACTAGAAAATAAAAAATTTAAGGAAATAGTTAAAGAAAACACAAAAGAATTTCTTAACAAGACCAATAATAAAGAAGGATTCATTAAGATGAGAGAGTTAATACTAAAGGTTAAAAAATTTATTGAAGAAAATAAGAACGAACGTTTCATAGTGGTGCACGATAAAGACGCAGACGGACAATCAAGTGGTGGAATAATGTATTACACATTAAAATATGGTGCTGGAATTAAAGACGTTGAAAAATGGGCGTCAAATAGATTTGATTTTGACAGAGTAGTGGAAGAGTACGGGAAGGATAATATATTCATTTTTACTGATTTGGGTTCTGGACAAACTAATTTAATAAAAAATGCTGGAATAGATTTGTCAAAAACAATTATATTTGATCATCACTTAAAACTTATTGACACGTATGCAAGATTTGAAGTTAATCCTAACTTTTTTGGTTTTTCTGGAACATTTGAAATATCAGGAGCAGGAATGACATACCTACTTGCAAGAGAATATGGACTAACAAAACTATCACAAATAGCAATTGTTGGTGCAACTGGTGATATGCAAAACACATTTTATGGACTAAGAGGACTAAACCGTATACTCCTTGAAGATGGTGTGAAGTCAGGGTTCGTAAAAATACGTGTAGGGTTACCGATTTTTGGGCGCGAAACTCGACCATTATTTAAGAGTCTACAATTACTTAGTGAACCGAAACTATTCAGAAGTAAGGAACATGTGTATGCATTCCTATTTAATGAAGCAAAGTTTGAGTTCGTAGATACTAAGAAACCATTGAATGACATTGGAGCAGATATATTTACAGATCCACAAACCGGAGAATTATCAACAAAAGAAAAAGTTTTACAAAAATTAATTTACATTGAATACATAAGAAAAGCGCCAATATTGCTAAAACCATTCGCATCAATCTTTGTAACTGGTGAGAATTATGAACTATTATCCTTCCAGAAGGGAACACCATTAAGAGACTCAAAAGAATTTGCAACGTTACTAAATGCAATGAACAGACAAGGAAGAGTATCTGACATAGGTATAGAACTAACTAGTTTCAACCACGAAAAAGTAATACGACAAGCACTATCAATACAAAGAAAAGTTAGACGTGAACTCGCAAAATCAATACGTGAAATATCAAATGAACTATCAGAAAGAAAAATGAATTACAAGTTTATGGTAGTTTTAGACGAAACCGGAGTAGTACAACCACACGCAACTGGAACAATACTTCAAATGTTAATAGACCAACTAACACCACTTTACAATAAACCCTTAGTAGGATTTACAAGAACTGATGATGGAGTAAAAGTATCACTACGAGAATCAAAAATACTATACTTGAACGATTTAAACCTTGCAGTTGCAGTAGAACGTTCAGCATCAAAAGTTGGTGGAGTTGGTGGTGGTCATAGTGTTGCTTGTGGTGCAAAAGTCCCAGAAGACAGACTCGAAGACTTTCTTGAAATACTACACAAAGAACTATACAAACAAGCAATAGAAAAGAAGATACTATTCTAAACTTGTTTATTCTTTAAAACTCTTCTTATAAATATATATGGGTGTATTGTGAATAGAATAATATCTATTACTCTAATTATACTAATGATTATAGTTAGTTTTGTTCAGGGAAAGCATAATATTTATAATGTAAATAAACAGAGTATACTACTATATGATGACTTTAGTAAAGAGAGAACAGACGTGTATTATTATTACTCTACAAATACGGGTCACTATGAATATGAGAACGGAATTCTTAAAGTATGGGATGACTCTCAGCATTGTGGTGCAACATATGTTAAAATCAAAAGTATTGAGAGTTTTAATCCTCCGATATTTACGTATATTGAATTCAAAGTAATTACTCTAAGGAGGGGAAACCCATCATTTGGGTTTTTATTACAAAAAGATGGAACTCAATATCATGGGACGGTCATAAACTTGTGTACTGATTACTTGATTCCAAACGTTGGAATTTATAATAATGGTGGAGAATGGAATTTTAACCTTAATTATATGGAGTTTGTTAATGAATGGGTAATCGTTAAAATGAATATTCTTCCATATGAATCAGAAATAAAAATGCCCAATTTTTATAGAAAATTTAAAACGACTATAACTAAGACTGATAATCTAAATTTTTTTATTACGGGTGGAACCTGTTGTTATGGATGCTCCTGTGGTGGATGTGTTGATTCTGGACAAAGCGTATTAGGTTTTGATTGGCTACTAATTACAAACGTTAAAACATATATTACAAAATCATTCGTATTATAAACCATAAACTTTTTTATACTATTTCAATTAGATACACTTAGGGGATAAAAATGAACGCAAAACAAAAAATACTCATCGGTAATACCCTATCAAAAATATCAAAAATAATACCTAAAAATAACAATGAAATTGTAATTTTTGAACTAATGTTAGGAGACTACGACTCGACAAAACTATACAACCTATTAAAAAAATACGACTCCGAATTCCCTGTTAAATTGTATACGTATAAAGAACACGGACAAATAAAAATAGTGAAGGAATACATATTACACAAATACATTATTCACGATGATATAATACCAATAAGGCCAAACAAACAAAAAGTTATCAACATATGGCACGGAGCACCCGGAAAACGAACAGGTTTAAAGCACCCATTGTACATATACGACTTATACGTGAATATGAACAATTACATAACTCACTTTCAGACATACTCATCAAAATTCAACAAATATTATAAAGCACAATTCGGAATAAGTGACAATAAATTTTTTGTAATGAAGAGTGTAAGGCACATAAGTATGGATGAGAATATAGTTGATGTTCGTGATATTCTCGACTTAGACAAAAATAGTGAAGTAATACTTTATGCACCAACATATAGGTATAACACGTTTATCGAAGATATAGATGCAAATATTCAACTATTTAGGAAATTTATAAATTTAATCAAAGATGACTCAAGAATATATGTTATACGACCACACCACAAAATCCAAAAATACATTAATATAGAAAAATATGATAATATCTACTTGTTAAATGACAATACATTAAAAGAGAATAATATTTGGTTGTATGACATTTTACCATCATTTGATACAATAATAACAGACTTCTCAAGTATACTATTCGACGCAATATATGCAGATGTAAGAGTCCTAAGATGGATCCCCGACTATGAACAAAGCGCAGTATTAACAGGATTTCTAGTTGAAGACACAAAACTACCAAAATGTGTAACAACAGATAATAATATTATTGAACTTCTTAATGAATGTAATTATGACAATGGTAAATATAAAGATTTTTGGTTTAATGAAATTATTAACCAAACTAAAAAAGATATTATTAAGACACTCGAAAAACTTTTATTTGAGTGAATTTTCCAATATTTTTTAAACCGAAAATTTTATAATAGTCGTTTCTTAGTATTACAATGCAAAGACAATACGAGGTGAATCTTAATGGATGATGAACGTCCAAGACAGAAAATAAATAATATTGATGGAAAGAAAATCACTAGAACAGTAGGAGCAGTGTTCCTAATACTCTTTCTGATAATTGCAATAAAATCATCATATGTCCAGATTGATACAACAGAGGTTGGTGTTGTTAAAGTCCTTGGAAAAATTCAGGACGAAACACTAGGACCAGGACCGCATTTCGTAAAACCATTTATAACAGAAGTTATTAAGTATCCAACTAACATACAACAACTATCATTTACAAAGGCAGAAGCAAGACCATTCACGTCAGAGGGTCTCGAAGTAGGTATTGATATGAGTGTTCAGTATAGGATAATGCCGGACAAGGCCGTACAAGTTTACAAAACTCTAAGAGGTCACTACGAACAAAAACTTAGAAGTATAGTTCTGGCAGACTTAAGAGAGATAGTTCCCGGATATTCAAGTGAAGAGTTATATAATCCAGAATCACGCCAAAAAATGAGTGCAGAACTCACGAAAAAAATTAGTGAAGACTTCGCGAAGTATGGATTCGAAGTTATTAGAGTTAACGTTGAACACGTCCAATTGCCACCTGAAATTGAAAAGTCAATAGAAGCAAAAATACAAGCAAAACAAGAAGCAGAAAGATACCAGTATCTTGTTCAAAAGGAGAAATTAGAGGCAGAGAGAAAGAAAATTGAAGCAGAAGGTATAGCACAAGCAAATAAAATTATCGCACAATCGATTGACGAGAACTACATCAAGTGGTATTATATGGAAGTCCTCAAAGAATTTGCACAATCACAGAATAACGCAATAATAGTAGTTCCAGTGCCATCATCATACTACGAAGACATTAACCTTACACAAGTTATCCAACCACCAATGATAATAAATGGTGGAAGAGGATAAACTACTTTACAAGACCTTTTCTTTTATAATTCTATACTCATAAAAATTGTTCATTTTAGTTTTAATAATACTTGAAGAAAAAATGATCAGACATTATTTAGAAGTTTCTTATCAAAGATATTTTTGACCGCATTACCAACTTTAATTGAACCATCATCATAAATGAACACGAGGTATTCTTCGAAGTCTACTCCTAGAGGTATTGTTACTTCATGTCCTTTATGAACTACATATTTTTCAAGCAATTCTATAACGTCAGTATCAGTAACGTCATATTCGATCTCACCATATTCGTTTAACGATACGCTAAAGTAATCTACTTGTGTGACAACTTCTCTATAATCAACATCTTCAAGTGGAACCAACTTTTTGCAAACCGGACATAAGAAGTATACTTCTTTAACTCCCATTTTGATCACCATAGTTATATTTTGTTACTACGTGTTTAAATGATTTGTTCTCTATCAATACCTTTAAGATAGTAATAATTAAATATATGCGGTGAATTATTATGATTGTTGTTGGAACGTCAAAATTTGTTGAGAACCCCATAATAGAAGAGTTTGCTGGAATTATAGATGAGTTCATACAATACGAGGAGTATGATGTCCTAGTAGAATTTGAAGACAAGAACATTATAAGCACGAGTGAAGAAATATATAGTTCATTAGATGAATCATACATTGGACGAATAATAACAATTGTAGTGTACGATAATTACAATAAGATTTTTGATGAAGTGATTAAATCACTAAAAGAACGCGATTTTTATGATTCTGACACTTTCGCACATATTGAACAACTTCGTGAACTATATCCAAAAGTTATAAAGGAATTCGAGAAAATTTATGGTATTCAAGAAAAGTATTTTGTTATCATTTGAAAGGAAGAGCAACAAGATGAAACGAATTTGAACGTCATTAATACTTAGAGCACACTTTGCATTATAAAATATAGAATATGATATTTCAACATTTACCAAAAATTTTATAAATATTCGTTTTTTAATTTTTTTGGGTGTGAAGAGTGATTATTACAGGAAGAACAAATACTATGGGACTTATTAAAAATAGAAAGTTTATTAAACAACGTGTATTTGTTGTTTTGTTTGTGATACTGCTTACGTACGCGTTTGTTTATAATATGGTGAATTTTTACTCTTACCCGTCTATTACTAAGACGGAGAACGTCCTTATTGAAAAGGATAACGTGACGTTCCAAATTATTAATTCATACGAACCCAAAACAACGATAATCGGAGTGGATTTAGACACGTTCAAGAAATTATTAAGTAATGGGACAGTATATGTCATAAAAAATATAGACACTCTCACGTTGTACTATGAGGCAACTCCATACAAAATATATAAGACAGTAATAAAGACCAATGATGAACATAAAAAATATTATTACATCGAGAGAACTTTTAAAGTGGACGCGAACAAAATTCTTGTAGTTGAAGTAACACATCGCAACTCATTTGTGGAATATATTACAATATTCGTGTTTATATCAGTGTTAATATTTGCAATATTATGTTTTTATGAAGATTATAGTAATTACAAATTTAACGACTACATCATAGTATTTGGAGTGTTTCTAACATTTCCGACATTACTACTCTTTATTAATGATGTATTTGCCATTATTATTGATGCTGTATTGTCATCATTAATTATCATAATAGATATAGTATTAATATTTGATGAACTTAGTGAAAATTGACTAAATTTTAGTTATTTCTATTATTACAAGGTCTCGCCCTAAAGGATGACGCTTATAAAACGTAAATAATACTACTATATACTTTAAATAAGTAATTCATAATTGTGAAGTGGAAAAACATTATGAGGAGAGCACTATTAATATTATTTATATTAATATTATGTTCTACAAATGTCCTTGCAAAAATAGTATAAAATACATAAATTCTAATAACAAGTTTACCTTTCTCTTTCGAAAGCCTCACCCTTTAGGGTGGGGAGGAGGTTAGTGATACGTTCGGAAAGTATTCATCAATTGACGACATAAAAGTTCAAGATATAATTACAGCGGTTCTGTAATATTTTTGAAGCATCGACCTTAAGGGTGAGACTTTCAAAAAAGTTTAACTTAATATTTAAACACGTCTTCTATTTAGAAAACTTTTTAAAGATTAGAATAAATTTATAGTTGGTGATTAGAATGGTTGTAAGTATAAGTATTGAGGTTTGGTACAAAGACGATCATTACGAGAGTTATGAATTCAACATAATAAATTGTGATACAGATAGTACATCAAAAGTAATTAAAAAATTAGGTTTTAATGTGAGTAAAGACCCTACACACTATAGTCTAATTACATTTGAAAAACAACTTTCTAATGGGTTTATTCTCTCTGGTACAGTTGAAGACACTATTGAGTATGACTCACTAACTCTAATAATCGCTAACTCTCGTGATATGTGTAATTTTATTCTCGAATCAATTCTAAAAGGAATAATAGAGAAAGTTAGTAAGTACTAAAACGCAATAAGTGATATTTCTAATATTTTCTTTTACTTTAAAGAACATTTGTGAACTACGAATTCTAATTACTTTTCCTATCATATAATTTCATCTATTTCATGTGGACATATTCTGAGGTTATTAGTGTTATGATTATAAAAGAACTTGAATACCAAAATCCTTATAAATTCAAATAGTTAATTTTGTAATGGTGAGAATATATGACAAGTTTGTATGTTAACTTGTATTACAAAATCGATGGGAAGAGTCTAAACAAAATCATAGACTACATCGAGAAAAAATTTGAGAGGTATAAGATTTCGTATAATAGTGAGACAAAAATAGCGAAAATTAAAATAAAGGTAAACACGATAGATGATATAAGAAACTTCATAAATGAAACTAAAATTAAACCCGACAAAATCGATACAAATATTCCAGAGATAATAGAAGAGTTAGCAAACATATCAGACGAAGATATAGAAAAATTTGAAATAGAAATAAAGGAGTCAGAAGGAATAAATTACGATGATATCAAGCAAGAACAGATCAGAACAATTACCAACGAACTCAAAGAGAAGGGATTCAACGTGATTGTTAACAACAATATACTAATTGCTAAGGGGAAACTTTCTTGCTATAATATTGAGATTAACATAGATATAAGTGATAGTTTTGCGTTCGATTACGAGTTTTCAAGTCTTCTATCAATGACACCTTACAATTTAGCACAGGAATTAATAAAACAATTAGAATATCATAATAGTATAGAGTGTGATGACATTATAAAGTTCACTATAAAATACGAGTTCCTAGATGCGATAATAACTGGAGAAATAGTTGGTAAGGGACGAAAATTTAGATATGAATACCTCGATGGTGGTTCAATAGAGAACTTTGATTTTTATTAATAGACAGACAATTTACTATCTCTATGATAAGGATTTCAAAAGTACCATAGTATTATTCAGATAACCTAATCTTCTTTCTCAAAACGTTCATTGTTATTGTTATGTTTTTATTAAGTCTTACAATACCAAACACTCTATTTTCATTACGTCCACCCTTATGTCAATATTCATTTGCGCTGTACTATAATATTATTAACTATTGAATTTTTTATAGATAAGTTTTTAGTTAATTTGACAAACCTCTTTACATATAGTAGTTTCTACTTCTAGAATTTATAGTCAATAGTTACATTTTTTCTTTTGAAGGTCACGCCCTTTAGGGCGGGGAGGAGGTCAGTCTTTAGTAATTTTAAGTAATAGATCATTTTATAATTATGGGTGAATAAATGAAAAAGAACTTTTTAACTGGAATATCTATTACGTTATTAATATTATTAATTGTAATGATATTATACACTAATAACAATACAAGTATCACATTTAATACATCGAACAATTCACAATGCGAATTACCCAATTATAAATATGAACAAGTAAATAGTACTAATACCAATAATGGCAATATAACATTTGTTGATATAAATACAATTGGAACTATAAAAGTTGACAAACTAAATAGTGCTATTTTATATGATATGAACTTCGCAAACTCTTTATCTATATACTTTAATCCATACGAGAATCACCTAAAACCATATAAAACAACAATCAAATTACATGAAGACTCTGATCTACAATCAGTTATTATAGACAATTATATGGAGTATGGTGGGAAAATGGGAATGTACTATGATCCATATGTTTGGGATATCGAGGAGGATAATAATTATATTTACGTTATTATGAATGTCTACGAAGGTAGATATAAAAGTTATGATAACACCTATAGACACAACTATATTGATGAAAATATGTTCAACAATTATGGTGTGGTATTATCCTCTGTTGTATTATATAATAAGACATATTCTGTTCGATATGGATCAACGTATAGGACATACTATAAACTTAGCATAGGTCATTATTCATTGATCGGTTATAGTAATAAATTCGATGTTACTGGAATAGGTGAAGTACCATTTATTAGTTACACTCGACGCTTATGTAATTTAGCGATAAATAAATGTTACTATCAGAACTATACTAAGAATAGTGCTGTGAGAGGTTTTACCATAATGAAAATAAGAAAAAGTGATGGTAAAATATTATGGGCGAAAACTCTAATGTACTCCGAAGTGTTAGAAAGACCAGTAGGGTACGTGATGTATGAAAAGATAGCGACAGACACAAGGGGATATAAGTATATTCAAAAATATCCCGCAAAAATAAAAGTAACATACTATGAACCATTGTTTGTTCTTTCACCAAAAATAGTCAAGAGTAGTGAGAATACTTTTACTATTGTTGGTTACACGATAATTCATGATCAAACTATATTACTTAGAATTGATGTTAGCAAATCATCAGGACAAATAACAGTTGACTATAACCAAGTACCAAAGTATTCAACACCAAATATAGATAAAGATAATAATATAATGTATTCCAATGGAATCAGTGTTATAAATAATATTACAAGTGTTGTGAAGAAGATCCCGATAGGGTATAATGATTATTCGATAGTTTTGCCTCTAGAAAATAGACGAGTTGTCATTATAAGAAATAATTATACTGCTGGATATTCAAAAGTATCTTTAGAATATATAATTGCTAACAACTTGAATGGAACAGTTTATGACCATAAAATCATAGGTTTACCAAATGGTAACGTCTACTTATCATATGATACTATAGTTCAAGATTTTGGTGACTATTATATTGTGTCATTTAGAGTATTTGACGTGTTCCAAGTTTCAGAAATGAGTGGATTTGGACTAATTAAAATATCCAAAAATGATGGATCAATACAATGGGTCAAAATGTATTCTGTACCATTACCTCAAACAATAATGAGAGAATTAAAAGAAGTTGTGTCAAAGTACGAATATAGATTAACAATTGATATAATTATCAATACGTATAAGTATTATGCACCATTAATGACACTAGAGAACTTCAAACTATATATTTCAGATAGTATGCAACATAATAATAAATTAATAATAGATGCATACTTATACAATACTAAAACAGTTGCACCATTTGGAGATAAAATAATAGAAAGGTATATGGTGTATTGTTCGTGTACACATCATTGTAATACGTGGTCGATAGATCCGCATAATGTTAATTTTATATATAGATACTTACAATATGTAAGTCTATGGGATAAGTACGTAAAGAATGAATTTGGTCATCTGTATAATACATATCGTGTCTATATGTCTCCAATATTTATAGAGGCAATAGATAAAAGTGTATATAATAGAATTGTTATAGATACTATTACAGGTGAGATTGTATCTAATGAGAGTATCATAATTGAACCACTAGATGATAATATCACAATCAATACTGTTAAGATTAAGAATGATAGGGCAGTAATAATATATACAAAAGGTTATAGTCACGGAACAACACTAACATCCGATAAATTTATAATTGATATAAAAAGTTATAGTACAGGAGAATTATGCTATAGGTGTTATAGTGGTTACCATGGGGAATTGCATTGTTATGAAACAGAATCACACGCTTTTAGACATCCCTATCAATACGACAAGATTCAAGAGTATGAGAAGTATTTTGGTTTCTATGCTTATTATGGTAGAGTTTACATATTAAGTGCCCCATTGGAACAATTACCAAAGTATGGGTTTAATATAGTAACATACGAAGATTTACAATATGCTACAATGGATATCGAAATAAAGAATAATAATTAAAGTTATTAAACAAGGAAACCAAAATCACTTATCAATATTGAAGAATTTCAATTTATAATTATATTTTTTAATGAATGCAAACTTTTTTTTGCGTATTCTTATACTTGTATTATTCAATTCTGATGAACTTATAGATGTAAATAATAAAAATTTGATTATATAATAAAGAAAATACTTCAGAGAATACTAAAAATATATATTACTTTCGAAAAAATAATCTTCCCGTAAACACACCTCTCAATATCTTCAATAGAAACATTAAACTTATGAATCACACTAAGAACAAACCTTTCGCCAACAATAAAATCAATATGTATTTTAGTTTTTTCAGTTGATAATTCCTTTGCGACATCAATAACCTTTAGAAAATCGTCATAACTCTTAACCTTAACATCGAAATCATAAACACTATCCTCATCGGAATGATTACCAAAATCAATGACCGATGAATAACCAAATTCCTCTCTAAAAATACTAATAATGTTTCTTCCAATATTTACAACATCTTTATTGCTTTCAATTATAACTTTTAGGAACCCATCCATTAACAAATAGTTTACAATCTTTTCGCAATCTACCATAACAAACACCATATAATCAAAGAAAATAAAAGTTTAAGAAAATTCACAATACACACTTTACATTTTTATTTTAAAAGTCTCACCCTTTAGGACGGAAGAGTGATAGATATATTAAACTATTGATACATAAATAATAATCACCATAAAATTAAGATACCTTTTTTATTTTAATCGAAACTAACGGGTACACAAAATTATTAAGGATATCAACGATAGAGTTATAATCTAAATTAGTTGTAAATTCAATAAGGTACACATCACTAACAGCACCATCATAATCAATTTCTCTATGACTAGTAATTTTAACATCACCATACTCTAAAAGGGTATTTTTAATCTCTTCGAAGTCATCTGGATTGAATACTTCAATCCTAATCAAGTATTTATGAGTTTCTGACTCAATCTTATTCTTTAAAATTTCAACATACTCTTTAACTCTATCATAATGAATAACTTTATCTGGATTATTCCTAATATAATCAATCACATCGTAAACACGATTGAAAATAATATCGATGTCAACATCGTTATCATATAACTTCTTTACGACCTTTCTTAAATTATAAGTCCCGTCCGGAAACTCCCAAATTAAACACTCAAAGTAAAACTCCCTACAAAGTATACACTCTTCAACAGAAAAATTAGATATCTTGTATTTGTCAAAAAGTTCAACATTATAATAATAGATTTTAGCATAACCAGCAGTAGTCAACTTATAATCATTACTCTTATGAACAGCAACAGATAATCTTTTAATATCGCCATCGTTATCAATAAAATAAACACTATAATATATTCTATCATCATATATGCTCTTTTTAATAGGAAGTCCACTTATAATTAAGTTTTCTATAGTATCTTCGATTTCCGTACAAAATTGAATAATTCTCTCTTCATAACTCACACACGTCACCATATTTATACCATAAAATAAAATCTTAAGAGCATTATTTATATGTAAACTTTAAAAAATGCACACTTCACAAAAATACGAGGTTATAATAAAACTTTATAAAAATTATATCTTATATTTTCTTCGAAAGATCCATTTTTTGGGTCAATAAAAGTTGAATGACATATTCTGAACTTCAAGATTAGAAGAATTTTAAAGTATTATCAGACAGTATAAATGGGAAAAGAGATTCTATCAAACATAAAGTACCTATCTTATCACAAAAACTTCAAACATATAACAATACTAAACACATTAGGATATACGTGGGTATACTTGATAACACCATATTTTCTAATATCAGTGAGTGATGTAGTAGGATTTGATAAAACGATACTTGCAATGAGTCTCTCAAAAATAATAGGCATAATTATAACTTCATTAATATTATCAAACAAAATAAACACAACAAATATTACAAAAACATATATACTCCTTAAAATATATAATATTTTTACATTCATATTAATCTTCACTGGAGTCCAAACAAAAAACTCTATGATGACAATGATAGGATTTGCACTATATACAGCACTAACAGACCTATATATGACAATACAAAAAACATACAACCTTGGAACATATAACAATAATAACAGACTCCGAATACTAACATATACATTCCAAATAACAAACATTATCCTAATAATAATGTCATTAACATCCTCGATAGTGTATAAGATTGGAGGAATACCATTAGTATATATGTTAACAATAACCATAATGATTGTGGAAGCGATCTACTTGGTATCAACAAAAGTAACGGTAACAACCCATCCAATAAGCAAAACTGAATTAAAACATTATATTCAATCAAACAAAATGAACATATTAATACTCTTACTGTTCGGAATAACCATACCAAACACGTCCTTACTAAGACCGTTTATCCTACAACAATTAGGACGTGAAAACCTTGGAACACTCTTCGCAATACTCGGCATAATAACATTACTAACGATCGAACCAATTACAAAATTTATAACTAAAGACAAACATAAGAACCCATTAATAGCACTTATTGCGACTATAATATTATATGTAACAATACTAAAAAACATCGATCCTAAAATATCACTAATAACACTACCAATAATAATGACAACACTAATCCAAACAAAAAACCTATATCTACACAATACAATGAAATCATCAAATAGAACATACACAATTCTACTAATAGAAGGACTTATATTTTCAGCCAGTAGATTAATAGTATCAATAATAAAAACGTTTGGAACAATTACTATTTATTCATTCACAAAATTCACAATCTTAACAATAATAATGACAATACTTATAATATTAATCCAAAATAAAAATTAACTACTATTTATACATATAATATCAAAAGAAATTACAAAAATGTTCAAAGACTACATTAACTTTATTATGATTAAAATATCTGTCATTTATAATTTCTCTAAGTTTACCTTTCTCTATATTATCATTGTATTGGAGTTCGTGAAGTATCATTAGATCAAGGTATAAGATCCTTGGTTTAAATTCATAGTTGTTTAATGCTGTAATTTTATTTAATTCGTTTCTAAATTTGTTTGACACAACTTCTGCGAGAATAGTACTTACGATTTCCATTTTTAAAACGTCTTGGAATAAATACTTAATTTTATTTGTTCTGGACATCGAAATTACCAGAAATGATAGTTTTGACATTATTTAAAGTTTTCTAAAAAGAGTGAATTCAAAAGAGGTTAGAAAATTCATTATGTATATAGTTCTTAAGGTCTTCAATAGTGACACCCTTACCATAACGACCTCCTTGTACTTGACGCATATAATTCTCGAAACTCTTCTCAACGTACTTCTCGAAGACTTCGTCCGAATCCATATACGTACCAATGAGTTTCTCAATACTTTCAACAACTTCACTTTCAACATTTCTATAGTATAATGTTGCGACACTTCTGAATAAATTAACTATTTCTTCGAGAATTTCATCATAACTCCATAGTGGTACTGGGTTGAAACTGAGTTTTGGTATTATGTCTTCGAGTATATATGATTCATTATCGTCCATTAGGGGGTTTAACCACGCAATATTCCCAATTCCAGTAGTTATTTGTACGTGTGTTAAATAGAAGTGTAACCAGTCAATTATTTCTTCTTTAACATTGTCTACGTTAACGTTTCCACCATTACCCCACCATTTCCATTTTGGTTTGAACTCATCAAGTATTTCAGCAGTTTCTGATAGTAGTGCCATAATATTTTGTTCATACGATGGTCTATTTGAAACACTCCAGATGAACTTATTAAGTTTAACTTGTAGGACAAACATCGCAATATATGATGAAAGTTCAGTCTCTGATTCGTCGTTAATATAGTTTACTGGAATTCCTTTGTGAACTTCCTTTCTAACTTTGTATGCATAGTCATTGTATAATTCAAATAGTTCGGGTTTGCCATCACTCATATTAATCACCATATTCATTGTTAGATTGTTGCCTTAAAAAATTTTTGGTAAAGAGTTTCCTTTAAAGTTTTTTCTTCAAAGCAAGTAGGAAACTGACATTATTCTCACTATAACATACGAGACTTTCAAAAGAGAAATATAATAGAAAAGTCTATGTTAACGACTAAAACATATTTAGACAACTTAGTCTCGCGAATACGAACTATAAAATAACTCCAACTGAAAATACGTACATAGAACAAATTATACGTGCGAATAGTTGTTATACTAATATTTGCATTTCTCTTTTGAAAGCATCACCCTTCACGACGGGAATGATGACAGTTTGGTAGTGTAACAACTAAACTAATAGTGACCACAATAATTTGATATAGTTTAAACCTAATTTTTACTTTTTTATTTGGGATGTATAATGAAAAAAGTTGGAAAAAAACTAATAAGTGTCGGAGAAAAGATGTTAGAATTTGAGGAAGATTATATAGAGAGTCTTGGCGAGGTTTTACAGACAACTGAAAGTGAAGAACTTAAACAAGGTATGAGTTTTGGGACAAAACTAATAATCATATCACTTATCTTAATGTTATTAATATATGCATATGTCAAATTTGTCAAACAAGGTATTCCATTAATTAACATATGAACTTAACAAAAATTTTATAATATCTATAGGTTCGTAACATTCAAGAACAAAACGTTCAAAATCTTCGCTAATATTATAATTACTTAACTAAACATAATTGAAGATTTTCACAAACTCGTTCATTAATACTCCAAAAATAAAGTCTAAATTATTCTCGTAATTGGAGGTATAATATACACAAAACTATCGAAAACTTTATAATGTTACGTTCTTTATATTTTATGGTGGCTGATAATGAGTGAAATAGACGAACTTGTCAAAACTTCAAAACCATTAATATTATTAGCAACGTATATGTCACAACCAATACCAGAAAAGACATTAAGAAACATTTGTGCAAACGTTCTAGATGAACTTTTGAAGAATCATATAGTAGATCTTAGAGAAAGACTTGAATTTTTACAAAGTTTTGAACACTATGAAGTTGATAAAAAAGACCTTAAAGAACTCGAAGAAAAAATTGCAATTTATACGTTAGCACGCGATAAAACATATAAAATAATTAATAAGGCAACAGAGGAACTTTTGAAAGAAGGAAAGATAATAATCGACGATTATAATAGGGTATCGCTACAGAAAAATGTTGATATCTCTCAATATAGAAATGGCGTTATCGAAAAACTAATCCGTAGTGAAATCGATGATATAACAACATCAAGAGCATCAAAAGTCTTTGAGATAGATGGAGAAGTATACGTCAACTTATTAAATGGACGAATACAAATATCTAGCGAAATTCTCGAAGAGTTCCTTAACTCTCATCCAGAAATTGTTGACAAATTTAGTGAGTTCCTCGCAAAGAAAATCGCGAGAAAAACATAGAAAACCTTTTAAACGTATTTCACTACTTTTTATACGGTGATTCAAATGGTCGTTGAAGAATATATGGGACTCAAAAAAGGTTTCTACGACATATTTGAATGTGATGGAAGAACTTACTTAATAAAATTTACCGGAAAAGAACTACTAATAACACGTATTAATGACGACGGAGAATCACTAACAAAAATTGCTGAAATTGAATTTGAACCAATTGGCGGAGTAGATGTTGATGTGAAATACTGGTTTGCAAACGTAACAGAAATCGTTGAAATTCTAAATGATGAACAAATAATTTATGAGGTTAGGCAATTGATAGACAAGTATAAACTCATTGGTTTGCCACAAGAAGTCACTGGTTCAACGTTTTATGTTGGTGGGTATGAAAATTACTTCTTGTTAGTTATGAAGGAGACACAGTATGATTCATATATTGATTATAAAGTTGGACTTTATATTGCAAAAGAGTTTGGAAAGTTTTTAGAGTTTTTCGATCCAGTAGTAACTATGAGTGTTGAGTTTGGTGATTCTATAATTTGCGAAGGAAATTATGATAGCGACCTCCTTAGAATAATAGCGAAATACATATACAAGACCATTGAAAAATTAAGAAATGGAAAAAGACTTACTTGAATTAGTATTGCTCTTTAAAGTTTTTTTAATAAAAATATTTAGGGAGTAAATGAAAAGATTTGTTGTACTATTAATTATCACAAGTATTCTTGTTACGAGCGATATATACGTGAGTGCAAAAAATTCGTATATGTATGTAAATAATCCTAAAAATACAATTATGACCACAATTAGTATTTTTGATCATTTTGGAGACATAAGTGCTTCGTATTCAATTAGTTATGGTAATAATGAATTATGGGTTAATGTGTCAGATATTAGAATAGTAAATCCACAATATTCAAATTATGGATGTTCTATAATTGGGTGGCCATATAGTGGAGTTGGATATGGGTTAACGTTGTTTTTACCAATAATTAATGGAGGATCATACTTTATTAAAGCAAAACTTGGAGATTCGCCATCGTATAGTTCAGAATATATGGGTGGTGTTAAAATAGTATTACTAAATGAAAACAATATTTCAGTCTATACTATATCGTGTTATGATGACGCGTGGGTAGGAGAATCAAAAATTGGATTATGCGGTATTTTTGGTTCAGGCCATTCCCGTACATATGGAGTCTGGAAGAGTAATAGTTTCTACATTAGAAACGGTTTTATATTAATTGGAAGTTCTCAGTATAAAATCCACAATAACAAACTTGGTATTGCTTTCCCATCTTGTTATTATCTTAAACAGCGCCCATTTATACCAACTTACGTTTACATAAAATTTACACCATCAAAAATAATACTTATATAAGTATATTCCTTTAAAGTTTTTTTTTCCAAAAGTATATGGGTGAGTAAATGAAGAGAACATTGGTTTTGTTCGTAATATTAATACTACTTGCATTTTCCACATACGTATATGGAAAAAATACGATAACTTTTGTAAATAACAAGATGTATATAATAGAAAATACTACGTTTAACAATAAGAACGTTTTAGAAAAATTAAATGTAAAATGCTCGAATAAAGAATACCTGGAATCTTTTAGAATAACAAATTTTGAAAATCATACCGTTCTTTATATCAGATACGTTAGAAACTCTGCTGGATGGCCGTATTTACTGATTTTACTAGGTAAAGTGAAATCAAAAGGTATAACAAATATCACGTATGATGTATACGTCGCAACAAACTCAAGTATAAGTTCTAGAACGGATATTCCTAATACTCAAAAGAATGCATACATCCCAATGATACTGTACTTAGATAATAAAAATTATATTGCAATAGAAAACTACGCAGATGAACATGGGAACGCATTCCTAATTAGAGGTTATGTGAATGGAGTACAAAAATACTATAATGATGGCGTAACAAAATTCATACAAATACCTCTCAATAAATTTATTCACTATACAATAGAAATAAACTGGGAAAAGTGGATTACTAATATATATGTTGATGGTGATATCCTATATAGTAATATAAACATATCAGACACATTCCCAAAAACATTATTTTATAATAAAATCGGATATTATGGTATTTTTATTCTTGCAGGGTTCGGAGACTACTTTATAGAGAGCGTATCACTAAAACAATACATAACAATACAAATATTATAAAAAAGAAAATTCACTCAATTAGTTTCCTTAATGTTTCCAAATCAGACTTATAAGTAATCTTTAAGTTAAACCCATTGTAAACTATATAACCAACATTGTACCCAAGTTTTAGTGGAATTTGAATATCATGAGGTAACTCAACAATAGAGTGATTCCTATCGTACTCTTCAAGAATTTTCTCGACTACATCTTTGTTATATCCAGTTGGTGCTTCGCCAATAACGTACTTATTCCTATCTAGAACATCAATGATTTGGTTGTTTCCAATACGAGCAAGATTCCCAGTAATATTCCTAACTGTTGTAACAACATCATACTTGTCAAGTTTTTCGAGAACTTCTTCGAAAACTTCTTTTGGTGTGAGTGGTCTTACAGCATCGTGGACCACGATCTTTTCACCATTTGCAACTTGCATTCCATTAATCATACTCTCGTTTCTGGTATTACCACTAACAACAATGTTAAACCTCTTGATCTTTAGTCTTTTCACTAAATCATTTGTCCATTGTAACCAGTTTAGTCTTGTAACAATTACGTATTCATCAAATAACTTGTATGACTTGATTCTTTCTAGTGTCATTTCGAGTATTGACTTACCGTTTGAAACTTCATTGTATTGTTTTTCTATTGGCGCATTAAATCTTGTCCCTTTTCCTCCCGCTAGAATTATTATCGTATTCATAATAATCACCATTTTATACAATAGTATATTGTATTTAAGGTTTTCTATTAACCAACTATTTAATTTCGGGTTTAAATGAAAAATAAATATTCTACATAGATTCATTTAAATATGAAATTTTTTTATTGAAATGGTGGTATAAATGAGACTACCAAGAAAATACATTATAGGTGTTATAATAGTGTCAATATTTGTTATAGGATTAATATTCAATATTCCATCATCACAAAACGAACCAAATGTATCTCCCGATACTAATCAAAATAACGGACAGTTAGTTGACTCTTATAAAGGAGAGAAATTTGAAACTAATGGAATTAGTGGAGAAATTGTTAAGCTACCTACAAAAGCGACAATAAATGGAAAAGATTATAATAATTTCAAGATACGTTTTACAAATATTGGGTACGTTGGACGAAGATTGTACAACTATGGGAATTATTACTATTTACGATCGTTTTCGTGGGCAAAAATTTTGGTTGATGATACTGGGATATATTGGGTAAGTTTCTCTCCAGTAGGATATGGTTCACCTGATTTAGTTATTATAAAGTTAGATTTTGATGGACAAGTAATATGGGCACAAAAACTAAAAAAGGAAGTAAGAATTTTATACTTGGACGCATACTTGAACAATAGTAATATAGTTGTATATGTTAAGTCAAGAACGCGTCTTGATTCTTATGATAGTGGTAATGATATAGATAATATTAATAATTTTAAATGGGATAACTTTATAGTTATAGACAAGACTTCAGGAAATGTGGTGAAAGTTGTTAGTGTTGATTCATCAACTCACGACTTTGTGTCAGTAAATTATGATAATAGAAAAATATACGGTTACAACAGAAGAGTAATATCTATGGACCTAAGTAATTATAGTACATTCACAACAAGTGGTGATACGTACCCGATTGTTGTCCCATTATTGGATGGAACATATTTATTAATCCGTGAACAGTCACAGTATACATTTGGTGGATATGATCTACAGTTCACTATAGTTAATCCAAATGGAACTGTAGTAAATAGTTTCCACATAGGAACCAATATGGACGATCACTTACACATATTACCATTTAGAACATCTATATGGATGAATAGTGTAGGTTACCATGTATATTACGCTGATATGATAAAGGATATTTCTATTGGACCTGTAATTACATCGAATTCAGCATATCTTTTAGTTAGATTCAATGATAATACTAATGGAAGAGTTTACGCAAATAATAATCTACTTGATGGTATATCAATTATGAAAATTAATAGAGCAAATGGAGAAATTGAGTGGGTTAAGAAATATAAATTTGATGGCTTCCTAGTGTATAACGCTTTTATACCACGTGGATTAGAGTACATTGATAACAAATTGATACTCAAAGGGTATATGATTCAACTTGACTATGGTTATCGTAATGAATGGTTATCATATTCGTATTATGTTGAAGTTGTTATAGATCCAAATAATGGGAATATCGAATCTGCGAGTGCGTACCGTACCCATAACAATAGACTTATGGTTCTCGATATCTATCACATAGGAACAAATTACTGGATAGCAATTGAAGATTATCATACTAGCACGTATTATATGAATCCACAACCAGCACTTATACAGACGGACGATTTAGGGGCATTTGGAATTGAGTACATCGATCTCTTAACTGATCAAAACTTAAAGATAACAGTTACTGATGTTACATACTCACATTGATTTCCTCTCTTTATTTATTATTTCCATACAAACGGGGTGAGGGTGATGAGAGATGAAAATACAGATACTAATAATCATAATAATTACATTTGTATCAATAACATCATTAGTTAGTGCAAAGAATAGTCTGGGATTCATTAATAACATAAATGCTACAATAGATAAAATAGGAGAAGGTACAATTAACCACAAAGTTAGTGATAATTATATTATAATATTATCCGGACAACAAATAAACATATATGGTAACAACTTCAAGATATATAAAGACAATAATATATTTTATGTTGTTGATTATAGCAAAGGAAAACAAAAAGGGATTGAATATAATGGAGACATTGTAATTCTAATTAAAAACGGGAGAGCATACTTATTACCTGGTTTCATATCTATTGGGCAAATACCAGAAGAACTAACAATAAGTGCAAATAAATATTATATTGGTAGAATTGCGTATAATGCATCAATTTATAGGGTAACAAATCTCAAACGATTTGACCCAACAAAAACAGATGGATACTACACAATAACGTTAACATCACAAAAACCGTTATCCAATGCAATAGTAAAAATAGAACTGCCAGAAAATCAACACGGAATAGTCGTGGTTGACGCAAATGGGAATGTAATGAATTACTGGGTTCAAAACGAATCAATAGTGTGGGTAAAAATACCATTGTTAGTTGGTAGTAAAACGCTAAGAGTGTATTATGGTAGTCCTATAACATTCTCGAACCCATATAGGGTATTCCCGATCTTTATAGATTATAAGTCAGACTATACAACATACTCACAGTCACAAACCTGTACAAACATCGTGAACCCACTAACTAAAAGTATAGTGTTGAACAAGTGTAATTATAATACACTCATAATGTTTGCTGGCCAAAGTATATACTCTAGTTATAAAATTGTTGCGAGATTTAAAATTACAAACAAAGGAGATGGGGTAACATTATTCTTTATGAAAAATAGGAATCCATTTGATGTTTATAAGTCAGTTGCTAGTGGTAACAAATTAGGATTATCACCAACACAATCAGTATTCTCAGATGGTTATGCTGTCGAATTTGACTTTAAGTCTGGAATTGGAGACTTATCAGGAGAACACACAGCATTAATAAGAACAAATTCGGGTGCGTCATATAATCATTTACAGTCATCATCTTATAAATTACCTATAAACGAATGGGTAAACGTTAATATCATCATTGATGATAATGTGAAAGTCATTATAAATGATAAGTACCTTATTGTTAATAAAACAATACAGAGATTGCCTTATAACTGGTTCGGAATTTCAACATCAAGAACGGTTCTATATTTAGATTATATGTTCTTGGTACCACTTTATAACGTTACAATAACAATTAATGGTGAGGAATTAAGTAAGTCATACATAACAATGATTAATTCTGGCGGTTCGCAAACGGTAACGATTCAAATGGGTGATGCTGATAGCAACCCAGTTCAAGTTTTAAAAACGATTAAACAACTACAACAATCTAATAGTTTATTCGTACCAATTATTCCATCAATATCAAAGAATAAAGTATCGATAAACATTACGACTATCTATAATACACATATAACAATGGTTAACATTTCACAAACAGGAAACTATCAAGAACCAAAAGTACAAATGATAAAATTCAAAGTAACCTACAACGTTAATAGAAACAATTATAACAATACATTCCTCACAATACAATACTTACCACAAGAAAAACTATTCACTATAATAGTATCGAATTCGAACATACAAATGACTACTATTAATATGAATATATTCCAAGGACACACAATAAATAAGAATAACATTAAAGTTACGATTAATATTGGAACAATTTACAATACTCATATTACAACTGTAAACATATCAGAAACTATGAACTATATTATAGTTAAACCTGACTTTAACATATTCCGTACAACATACAACATTAACAGAAACAATTACAATGACACATTCCTAACGATACAATACATACCACAAGAAAAACTATTCACAATAACGATCGCAAGTTCACCAAAACAATTAATAAATATTAGTAACACAATATTTAACATATTCCGTACAACATATAATATTAACAGAAACAATTACAACGGTGCATTCCTCACAATACAGTTCATACCACAAGAAAAACTACTCACAATAACAATCACAAGTTCACCAAAACAATTAATAAATATTAGTAACACAATATTTAACGTATTCCGTACAACATACGATATTAACAGAAACAATTACAATAATACATACCTTACGATACAATACTTACCACAAGAAAAATTATTTGCGATAACAATTACAAGTTCACCAAAACAATTAATAAATATTAGTAACACAATATTTGATGGGTTCACTATCAACAAAAATAATGAGAGAGTAAATATTAATATTGGAACAATTTACAATACTCATATTACAACAGTAAACGTGTCAGAGACAGCGAATATGATAGTAATATCGCCAAACTTTGAATATTTCAAGGTTACTTATCTTATTAACAGAGACAATTACGGTAATTCACAACTTACTATTCAATTTATTCCAGAAGAGAAGTTGTTCGAGATTAGTGTTTCAGATAACGAGCAAACAGTCTCTAATGTATCACCTCAGTTTGAATTTTTCAACGTGACGACATCATCTTAGTTTCTCAATGACGAAAAATATATAAACTCTTTTTATTTATTTATTTTTGGTGATGTAAATGACAAAAATTGTGGAGAACGTTATTGACTGTAAAACGAATAAAGTAATAAAACTCATTAAACAAATAAGAACGTCGGATACCGAAAACATATATTTAATAGACAAGGAAATACTATTCAAGTTACATCAATGGAATGTTGTTAAAAACATAGTAATAACAAGGGGAGATTGTGAGATAGAGTTCTACGAGTATTCGCCATTCATATTTAACAATCTTGTTAGAAAATACAAGTTTAAGAGAGTCTTATTTATTGAGACAACAAACCCAGAAAAATTCGTGATAAAAGTGGAATTTGATAAGGTTGAACTTATACTCGAACTTGATGTTGATAGTGTTTGCCCAGTTTACTCACCGCCGAAGAGAGGTAGGAGTAGAAGAAGAAAGAAGAACTGACCTCCTCCCCACCCTGAAGGGCGAGGCTTTCGAAAGAAGAAGTAAATTTTAAAATACTATACCAGTTAATGCAAAAACTAAGGTTGATACTATCGTTGGTACTACTAATAATTGTGCAGTTTCATCTTTATCTTTTCTTATTAGAATTATAAGTGTGGTGACTAATGTTCCCGTTATTAGGAGTGATGTGTAAAATGCGTAGTTTATTGATTTTTCAACTATAAGGGTTGTGTATGTTTCCTTGTTTATTGTGTACATTTTTTCAATGTCGTAAAATTGATAGTTATTGTAAACTTTTCCAATGAGTGCTCCGTTCTCTATTGTTCCAATGAAGAGTCCTCCTTTATACTTTCCGTATGTTAGTATTTTAGTTGATGAAATTATATTGTTAATATTGTTTGATTCGATATATTTATTAACTTTTACTTGTATTGTTTTGTCTACTCGTGGAAATTTGTATACGTCATATGAGTGTTTGACTACTAGTTCTGGTGTTATAATATTGAGTAGTAGTGGAGTTATTGTTAATAGTGTTAGAAGAGTAGTAATCATTTTTGGTTTGATAGATATTGTATTTCTATTTTTTGGTTGTGACACTATCATTTTAATCGACCCGTATATTGTTTTTTATGGTCATTATTATAAAGTTTTTGGTGTAGCAAGATTTTTAAACTGTTGAATATAGAAATTTCTAGGTGGTAATGAAATGTATAGTCAAAATAATAAGATTATAATGTTGCCATATAATATAAAATTATTGATTGATAATATTGAAAGATATTCAAAATTTACTGTTATGCATATCGATATAAATCCAAGTAATATATTGGAAAAGTATTACTATTTTAGTGTTTATTCTAGTATATATGATCGTGATCCTATTTTTCCGATATATATGCATTATAAGTTAAGGGGAATAATTAGGGATGGTGATATTTTACATACTCATTTAAAGAATTATATTATGCGATATGCTATTAGACGAAAAAACAGAAATAAACTTGTTGCAACTGTGCATAATGCTATCCCTGAATTTATTACATATTTAGTTTATTCAGATTTTCATAGAACATTTAATTTAAAACAAGTGAAAGAAAGAATTAAGTTATTGCGACACTATGATTCTATTGTTACCGTGTCTAAATTTATACGTGATATACTACGTGAGATCTATGGTTTTGATAATATTACTTATATACCGAACCCTATTGATATTGAATATGATGTTAAGAGTAAAGTTTGTGATTTTGATTTGGGTGTGTATGATTTAGAGCCTAAGTCTTATATTATGTGGTTGGGTAACAAGTATATGCTTGTTAAAAATCCGTTATTTTTTGTTTATTTGGCTAAAGAATTCCCTGATGAAACATTTGTTATGGCGAGTGAGTATATTTCATATAAAAAACTTATTGACTACTTGGGTAGATATAATATTAATGAAATTCCTAGTAATTTAAGAGTTATAGAGTTGCCAAGTGGTAATAGTCGTTGTATGTTTCTTAATTTAATTAAAAATGCAAAGTTTACTGTATTAACCTCATATTATGAAGCATTTGGGTATTCTGTTCTTGAGTCTTTATCACTTAATGTTCCTGTTATCGTACCGAATATCGGAGGACCAAATGAGATTGTAACAAATGACGTTGGTATTAAATATGACGCATTTGATAGGTATGATCTATTTAAAAAATTTGAAGTTATGAATAAGAAATTTAAAAAATTTAAGAATTTAGAGCAATATGTCTATAGAAATTACAATCCTACGAAAATTGTTATGAGATACGATAATATTTATGAAGAATTATTGCGATAACATATAGCGAGGTGATACATATGAACATTGGATATATATTACCAATCTATTATACATTCAAAAGATATATTAATGATAAAGAAACTAATGACAAGAATCTAATAGATAAATTAGTAATGGTAGGATCTGATTATATAAAGTTAACACCTTTTTACTTATCAGTTTTTATATATGTATTTATGGAGAATTTACCATTGATCTCTACTACATTAAAACTTATCGAATCTATAGTTTTGGTATTTTTAGCAGTTCAATCAACATATGAAATCGGGTATTTAATTAATGATAATGTGTCTTCGAAACGTGAAGGTAAAAAAGGTAAAAATAGGTTAGGTGAATTTTTAACAATCTATGAGTTAATTTTTTCATTATTAATACGGGTTGCTTTTAGCGTGATTATATTATATATAATAAAAGTAGTCTTTGGTTCTCTATATGTTATTACTTTAATTAAGTTATTGATTACTTTATTAGTATTATTTAGTGTTTATAATATGGTCACACCAAGATACCGTGCATTAATATTATTTTTTCCGTTGAGATTTATAAAGAACATATCATATTTTTATTCGGTTCTTATTATTCCAAATATCACAATAAATGAAATTATACTATATAGTGTGGTATTAGCAATAAATGGATTAATAGTGTATGTACTACGCAAAATACCAGATGAAGAGATACGACTTCAAGCACATATATATGAGATCTTTCTACAATTATTCGGGTTAACACTAACGATTTCACTACCTATGATTATTTTCCATTATGTTTCTATAGTATTTGTAGTTATACTAAATACAATTTTATTAAGTTATACATTAATATCCATATTATTTAAACGGGGGGTTAGTAATAATGAACATAATAGTTGATATTGATGGGACATTGGTCGATAAACACTATAATACAACATATGACTTCCTTTTAGATTTCATTATAACTAAAAAACCGAATTTATGGAGAATAAGATATTATTTGTTAAAGTTTTATGTGAGATATGAATGGATATTATTTAAATTATTTGGAGCACAAGTTGTTATACTATTTTCACAAATCATAATATCAATTGTTTTATTTATGATTAATTATAACGAATTAGTACAATTTGCGTATGAGTGGATTCAACATATTAAGTATGATTCATTACTCGTAAAAATATTGAGACATAAAAGTAGTGTTATAGTTTTATCAGCGTCAATTGAACCTATAGTTGAGGTTTTTGCACAAATGCTGAATACAAAAAAGTATGCTTCATCAACATTTTTTAAAATAAATAATAGAATTATCTTTATGAATAAACGACATTTGTTAAACTCAAAAATAGAAGAAATCCGAAGAAACAAATGGTTTCCATACATATATATCGTAGACAATCCAGAATATGAGGATATTGTATCTAAAAATAGCAAAATAACGATAAAACACATATGTTGTAAAACTACATCAAATTATATTAAAATAAAGAATATTGATTATGAATAATATACACATCTTAACATCACACATTATTTAACAACAATATCTCTGTTTATTGGTTATAATTAATTTTTTAATATTTTTATCTGACAAATAGATAGAAGTTATGGTGACACAATGAGAATGATAGAACCACTAAAATTAAGTTGTACATATACACAGGGTTATATCATACCTATAATTAACTACATATTAAAGTTTCCAACAATAAGAATACCGTGTAAGGATGAATATTGTATAATAATAGATAGAAATATCCTTAACAAAGATAGAAATCTATCGTACTATATATCAATATGTAAGTTTAGAAATTTTGGATATAAAGTAGATTTAATAGATAGTAATACAGTTACTATTGAATCAGTACCTATTAATATTAAATGTTTATACTTTCTTAGTTCGATACTTGATAAATGGAAAATTGTTAGGATAACAAAAGATAAGAATAATAATCCTATCATAACATTTAAATACAATAATAAAGAAGTTAGTTTTAAGACATTTCCTTACGGAATTGGTATTTGTAAAATTTCGGAGACATTTATTGAAGAATTTTACGGAGACTTTAATTATTCGAAAAAAACTATAATTGACATCGGAGGTTTTATTGGTGATACAAGTATTTACTTTGCGATTAATGGAGCAAAAAAAGTATATGTATATGAACCATTACAGTTAGCGTTTAAACTCTTAAAAGATAATATTAAATTAAATAATCTTGATAAGATAATTATACCTAAAAATGTTGCGATTGGTTCTAAAAATGGGTCTATAGAGATCAGTTTTTCAGATTCTATTCTTGCTTCATCTGGTTATGTTGCGAATGCAACTAATTGTTCAGCACGTAGATTTAATGTTGAAGTTCAAGATATAATATCAATACTTGATAGTATTGGAAACGTTGATATAATAAAGTTAGATTGCGATGGACGTGAGTATCAAGTTATAAATAGACTCGTTGAAAGTGGGTATATAGATAAAATTAATGAAGGACTTATTATAGAAGTTCACGAAAATAAATATCTTGGAAAACTAAGTGACATTACTAAACCACTTAGAGATAGTGGATTCAAAACGAAAATAATAAAACATAGTAAAGGAGAAATAAACCTTTATATACTTAAAGCGTGGAGATAATTTTATGGCAATATAATTTTTAGTACATTAAAACTTCTACACTTATTCCATTAACGTTAACAAGCATTTTTACTTTTTTCGGTTTATTCAAATCCGGGATAAATTCAAACTTGAATTGATATCCATTCGGGTCAATTGTCCGTAAAATTGAATTCTCAAATTCTTCTGGACTCCCAATATTCTTGGAGAGTAAATATTCAATGAATTTTTTATAATCAATTTTTACGTTCCTAATGACAAATGTTGATGATGGTGTTACACTATCAATAACAACAGAAAGTTTATTTGTAATATTAATCCTAAGACTTTTATCAGCGTCTATCAAATTAACAATGATCACGGTATCACTTTTAGATTCATTAAATGAAATTCTCTCAAGCAAATCAACAAGATCGACTTCGTTCATACTAACCACAACAATTCTATATCAAGATATTATTTAAGTCTTTTGATAGTTTGAATATACGAAAACTTTATGAATATATAAATTGTAATATTCTATGGTGAATACGTATGAGAAACATTATAAACTATATTGAATTTGAAGAACGTGAAGAGAATAATGTATATGAATTAATTGGAACATATATAACAATTAACGGTAAAAAGTTTAAGATAGACAAGAAGATATACGATTTTAGTGAAAATATAAAAATCTCTAAAATTGGAGGTTTTGACGTTGTTTTATTTAGAACATATAGAAGTGAACACACTATTAGGACATATTTCGTTGCGTCTGAGCAGGATATCGACAAATCAAGACACGATTCACACATAATAAAGCGTATTGAGTATTCTAATGGTAGTATAGAAGAAATATCGTGTGTGTTACTAGATGAACCAATAATATTAGAAGAGTATTATGATAATGGAGAAGTTATATTAATTAATGTTTATTATATTAAGGATACCAAGATTGAAAATATTTTAACAGGAGAATTTAGAAATGGAAACTTTAATTTAAAAATTAACACGAACGTTTATATAAAGAATATATTTGAACCTAACAATATTAATCTTGTTTTAATGAAAATTAAGAGAGATGAGTATGGCATTTATTTTGAATCTTATTTCATAAATAAAATAAAAGAATTTCATTTACAGTTTCTCTAAGTTATTTGCTCTTCGTATTCATTTCCTTATAGTACTATGATATAAATTCTTCTTTGGTGTATATTTCTAATAAGTATCTATAAATTTCATCTATTCCCCTCTTTGGTATTCTATTTAATTCGAACTTGATGTTCTCTTCTTACCAACTAATTATTCCTTCACAATTCTATTTAATCCAGAATATATTGTCACCATATATATAGAGCATATTGTTGGTGTGCCTTCGTAACGATCCTTTATTGATAGTATGTTAATCCAATCGATGATGTCAACTTCCCCATTTCTTAAACTTTCATAGAATTCGACAAGGTTTTCTATGACTTCATCAAGTTATTCTATTATATATTGTTTATTCTTTTGTTTGATATTCTCAATGACAAGGTTTAGAAACGGTTATTACGTTAAACATTACCTACTATACTTGATGAATCCTAATGTTAACGTTGACGATACCTCGATACACATTCCGTTAGTGTACTTTTGTACCACAATTGTTTTTCTCATTATATATTAATTATTATTGTGTATTGTTAGTTTTGTTGTACTTTCACTACTGGATGTTTCTGTTGAATATAATGTATAATTTAGAGGTGTAATATACTCGTTATTGATAAATTTAATGGCGTTCTTTCTACTTACGTATATAGAACGTGTGAAAGTTAAACTTAGTATTATTGTTAGCGTGAATAACTTTTTTGTTTACACTCCCACTTACTTTAAAAAAGAAAACCTTAAAGATACATAATTTTATTCATTTAAAATTTTATCTATTGTAATTTAATTCTGGGAGGGTATTGATAATAGAGTCATTAAAGTCACAATATCACTATGACAAGAAGAGGTTTGTAACATCATCTCTAATAGTTTCATTAGTATTCTTTTCAACTGGACTAGTGATTCCGTACGTTCTTTTTGTTCAATCATCTGTTTCTTCACTTGCTAATATATCATTATACAATTCAATCTTTGCATTTATTGGTACTATAATTACAATTCTCTTGATATCAAAGAGAATTAATAGTGATCATATAACAAGACTTATTGTAAGTGGTGTAACATTATCCGTAGCAAGACTATTTGTTGGTTTAATACCTTATACTAAAAGTGAGATTGTTGTATTTATAAGTACGATCGGAGCGATGAGTGCACCAATATTTTTTGCGGAGTTATTATACTTTACGATAAAGTTCTTTAACAATACAAACAAAATGAAAACAACAATAATGTATAATGTAATGTCACAAACTGCATTAATCACTGGATATTTTACTTCATCATTATTATATCCAAATTATAACTTGATTTTCTTCGGTTCATCCCTAATATTAATGACATCATTATTCATAATTATACTAATATATAGAAGGTTCAATATGAGATACGATGAAGTTAAGATTAATGTAAAACAAATATTATTAAGATTTGATTTACTTTCGATACTATTAATTAGTGGTATTACTATTACACTAATAAACTTTATAAGCCCATTCGTGTTTGAGCAAGCATTTACAGCGAAATTTACTGGATTCTCATTTATTATTGCCGCATTAATAATGATTTTTGTCGTACCGAACATTATTAAATGTTGCTCAAGAATTGGGAACATATACATAGAATCGTTGATATTGTTTATTATATCGTTAATTATGATGTTAATTATGATAAACACATTTGGTATATATATTGCAATAATTCAGTATACTTTAATCGCGTTAATTAATGCCATACTCATAACTTCAAGGCATAACTTATTCAAAGTATTCTCGTCATCTGAGAATTGGGTTGTTAGTCTTTTAAGTGGGCTAATCTTACAGATTAGTAATATATTTTTGTTCGTATTAAAAGTTACGAACGCCACGACAATAAAAGATGTTGTTCTTATAGAAATTATTTTTGTTTTGGCTGGAATATTATTTTTGACATATAAAATATTAAAAAGAAAAAAGTAAATTTTACTTTTTTCTTGTTTTGATGTATTCATATTCAAGTCTTGGCGATATATGACCACAAAATGTTATATGACCTAAAATTTCAAGTATTTTTTCAAGCCTTGTCATTGTATCACCACCAGTTAAACTAAATTATCAAAAATAATTTAAATTTTACTATCTTAGTGTTTTGTAGAATAATACGGGATTTATTAGTTCGTAGTTGAGAACATATATAAAGGTTGAATGAAGTTTAATAGTATGGTGAACAATATGCTTGAGTTTAATCCAATTGATAAATACTTTTTGAATATACACCGTATACTTGATAACGTTTACAAAAAGTTCGACAATAATTATGAGAATGTAACTAAGAATGAATTAACAGAGATAGAGTTTTCAAGAGAATTAAAAGAAGAATTTGAAAAGAATGGTTTTGATGTTTGTTATGCAACACACGAAAAGTTTTTGGTTTTTAAGAATGGTTTCTTCTTTGAAGGTAAATACGAACCAGAGTTTGAGTTTGATCCACAAGATGAGTACATAATTTCAGTCTGGAGCACAAAGAGGTTAATTAAGGTGCTAACCGTAAAAAATGATAAGTCATATGATTGGTACTTACGTAATTGGGTTAGGGAAGTTATTAAAAAACATTATGATGTTGAGTTGAATGTTAAGTTTTAACGTTATGTTCCTTTAAAGTTTTTTCGGATTTATGTGGGTACTTTAGGATATTAACGTCAACTGAAAACACTAAAATCGAAAGTATAATACATCAAACTGACCTCCTTCCCGCCCTAAAGGGTGAGGTTTTCAAAAGAAAAAATGTAATATTATTTGTATGTTGATTTGATTTTTTTCTTATTATTTGATATATTTTTAGGAATTTATTGTTTTTAATATTTGTGTGATGCCTATGGAACAGAAGATATTTATTTCAATTTTATTGGTAATACTATTAGCAACATTTTCAGCAGGATGTACGTCAAACTCTTCTGGTGGTTCTAATGATAACGTGCAACAAGTTCAGCGGACTCCAGAAGAAAATCTCCCAAATACTAAGGTTATTAAAGTTTCAATTTACGATATAGTCCAAATAAAAGACAAATATTACTATAAGAAATATATTAATGGATATTATGATTTCGTCAAAGTAGAACCAAGTTATATCTCTCCAGATAGTATTAAAGTCAAGCACACGAAAGTTGCAATCAAAGTTAACAAGATACTAACGTGGAAAAAAGAGACAATAGTAGAGATTGAATTAACAAAGGACGAATATAACAAACTATTTGAAGACTATAAGAAGAATGGTGAAGCATACGTTATAATAACATTAAAGAAATCGTCTTGATAATTTTTTCTTCTTTTTTGAACGAAAACTTTATAAAAAATTTTTAGTAACACAAATATGGGTGAGAACACTATGTATCGAGTATTAATTGAAGATTGGAGGAAACAAAAATGATTGTAGATATTGAAAGATTCTATGATAAAATGCTAAATATGTATTATACATCTCTCTTTATGTACGTTATTGTAATGTCACTTCTGGTAATAGTTAATATTTCTCAATCAGTATATTACGTTATAGTAGTATCAAACATCATAAACATTACATCACTACTCATAATACGACAATTCAATAATAATTTTGGATTACTAAATATAACACTAAAAGTTTTTGTGCTTGTAACTATTATAGTAATTGCGAAATTAATATATATTCACTTGTGTTAAATAGTTTAAGCGATTTTTCTTTAGTTTATAACCAATGTATTTGATAATGATAACGCCTAAAAAATAAAGAAAGCATAATATATAGAATTTGACATTTGAAAGATTACATCTAATTCCAAAAATATGCTCTAATAGAAAAATATGAAAGCACTAAATACGTTGGTAAAGTTGGTGATATTGATAGTATTGATGATGAAGCAAAGAGGAATAAGTATATCTACGTTTCTAATTATGACTTAGATTCAGTCTCAAAAGATTATAGAGTGTTAATGTTCATAGGAGAAGATGATGATTATGTTGTTATATCATTAGATGGCAAATGTACAAAGTTAATGATTGGAGCGATTTCTTTATAGACTTAATAAGTGTTTCTGTATTATGTGTTTGTGTAGAACCATTCATATTAACGAATATATACTATGATTATTATGAAATTGAGTTATCAGATAGTTCAATATTGACTCACTTAGAAAAGAAGTAGAAGTTTCTGATGTTTATTAGAGACGATAGATGTAAATATCTTTAAACTTTCATTTATTACAATTTATTTGGTGAATAAAATTGGCGTGTAAATTAGTTTATGAGTCAAGATATTATACTGTTGAATATTGTCCAGAGGAAAATAAGGTCATAATATATTATGATGATGGTGAAAAATCATTTGAGGCAGAACTCCAAAAGGATGAAGATAAGTTAGTTAGTACTGGGCAAATGAGTTTCAAAGGTGCTCAAATTTGGTCGTGGTACGATGAGGGTGATATGAATGGATTGTTCTGGGCAAGAGTCTTTGATAATTTCCCAGGTGTACCACAAGTACTACAAAAGGTTTTTGATAAAACTCCAATATCATTTGAGGATTTCAAGAATATGTTACTAAACGATATTAATGGTATTGTTTATCACGTTACTGGTGATAATAGTACGTGGGAAATATATGATACTGGAATCTTCAGTAACGTTGAAAGTTATGAAAGAGAGTTTATTGAAGATAATTGTCCAGAGTACTTAGATACTTTTGATAATGTTGTTGTCTCGTGGTTAGGTTCTAATGAGATAGAAAGCGAAGTTATGAAAAGAGTTGGTGAGTTAGTTAGACGTGACATTATGAAAGTTGATAGTGTTTTTGACTTGGATGAAATATTAGTTTTTGATTGGGATAGTGAATATGTTGCAGAAGCGGAGAAAGTGTTCTCAGAGAGACTCTGGGAAGAACTAAGAAGACACGGTGTTGAATGTTAATCTCTCTATTTATCTTTTTGTTGTTCTTCTGAACCGAAATATTTAAATACTATTTTTGTATGTTAACGCGTGTTTTATGAATTTTCCTCAAACTTTTAATTTAAGTGTGTGTTCTTAGTATTTAATTTTGGGTGTTGTAAATGTATGGCGTGTATGTTAAGATAATTGACAAAAATGGAAATATGTTAACTGGTCGTGATGCTTATATTAGACCGATACTATTTAAAACAAGAAAGAATCAGATAAAACTTAGAGTTTATGCATATTTTGATCAAACAAAACATATAAGATTTAGGGATGTTCATAAGTATGATAAAGTTGTTAAACTCAAGTTTAATAGTGAAGAAATAGTGAATTTCGTGTATAACTTGATTGAGTCTCTAAAAGGAGATATAATAACTTCAGAAATGAAGGAGTTTATCTTGGAGGAATATCCAGATGATGCTAACTTAGTGTTAGAAAATGTTAAAGTAGTGTTTGATGGGAGTATTCATATAGATGTTAACGAACAAGAAAATTACTTACGTATAAAGTTTGTTAAAAATAGTAGTATCTGTCTTGAAGTAAATATCCATAATAATATTGAAATTAATGTGTTTTGTGATGATGACGATGTAAGAATATTATCGCAATTTATATATAATTTGTAACACGATACTATAAAAATTATCTACTTTTAGGTACAACGTTATCTAATTCTATAGATGTGTATACCCCTCAATGTTTAATGGTTTACTAGTAATAATTATGACTATTGATAAGAACAAATACTTTTACTATCTGACTTCATCCCTACCATAGAGGACGACAACAGAAAACTCTATTTATTGAAACTTGAAAGATCAACATCGTTAATAAGTCAATTTTTGGTATACACATATGAATTAATATAAAGGTTCAATATACACGATAACACTCAATAATGTAATAACGAACCCAAGATATGTTTTCTATAGTTATGAATTTGAATATGATAGTACGTTAAGAATAAAATTAGCATTTATAATCCTATAATTAGAATCTTGAATTTTATATTAATATTATCGAAAATTTTATATATCTTATTATTGAGTATATTATCGGGCGATGTTGATGGAGGTTGAAATGGAAATATACAATAGTATAATCAAAAACGGAAAAGTAGATGTTTCAATTAAAGGAGATAGTTATGTTATAACGAATGATAAACACATAATTTATGAATTGCCTATTGAGTACTTTGATGAAATGAAAAACGTTTTGAACAAATCCAATTTTAATATGGATATACATCGAAAACTAAGAGAACTTAACATAATACAAGATTCTCAAAGAATGGTTTTTACTCATTTGGGACTAACGTTGAGTTTTATCATAGGTTTATATGAGAGAGACCTAGTTAATGTTAGTTTCTATAATATGAACAAAACACTAAAATATTCTTTCAATGGAAAGAGAGTTTTTGCAATAAATTATGAACTTTTCAATGCTATAGTGAATAATGTTAAGTGTTGTAAAGAGTATAATGATTATGACTTTAGAGTAATTATTCGTGATCACACAAAATTCAAGAAGGCACATATTAAATTAGTTAAACTCTCAAGGTATGATGTTATTAAGTATAATGGTCGAGAGACTATGATAAAACCTTTCTTGTATATTCTGAACGAGTATTTAAAGAGAAGAGATATTGTTCGTATAAAATATTAATTTCCTTGCTTCTATTATTCTATGAAAAAACGAAATAGTGTTCAGGCATAAACAAATTCTACTTCTGTATAGACTTCAAAATAGTATTCTGGATAATCTCTCTGTAAGAATTCGAAGTCAGTAAAATCAAATTTATACATTAGTGCTCACCAATATATTATATAACAATAACTATTTAAAGATGTAAAAATATTTACTTAGACAAATGATAAATATTAGTTAGACAATTGACGATAATTTTGTACCAGAAAATTCAGAAAAGTTTTTAAGGATTAGAAAATAGAGTACTATTGACTGCTCAATGGAGGGATTATAATGTTGAATATCGTTTCAGATAACGAAAAACTAAAAACTTATGTTATATTTGGAAATGGATACTCCGAAGAAAGAAATGATCCAGAGAACCTCTTCAAGAAATTACCTGATCTTATAAGAGAACAACCAGTAATGCTTGTCAATAGACAATATAGAATATTATTACATAACTTGAACGATAATTATGCAATAGTTTTTCCTGACGTTCTAATAAATCTTGGGACAAGAATCGAATCATTGAGATTCCCGCATATGATTTTTCCATATGAGAATTTTAATATTCACTTCGAAGACCTAATAAATGCCCTTCTTGAAATATACTATACATCAAATGATAATAAATTTATGGAACTATTTAACAAATTACATCATAATGATGACAATATAATTTGTGATGAGTCAAACCTAATTTGTAACACTACTACACACGACATTAGATTTGTCAATTATATGAACGACATAATATTTGGGTATAATGTTGTAAAACACTATGTTAACGAAGAAGACGAACAAAATAATTATACATCAATGATTGATCTTGTAGACGATATATACTCAGAATTATTCTTGGATGGTGTATCATTAATCGTTGGGACGAATGTAAGAGAAAATTCACTTATCGTTAAATTACCAATTAGTAAGCATTTGAACCTAATTGACATATACACGTCACTAAACAAGATGGGGTTCAGAAGGTCAACAACATTATTCGTGCATAAGAATACGAATATATACCCATATTTGTTCCAGATAGTTTATGCGACTTTGATGAATCTTGATGCCGATAAAGTTGTCGCATTTGGTCAATATTCAACCGCTGATTATAGAGTGTCAACATCATCATTTGACGAATATTTTGCATTATTTAACTACTTGTGGATGTATTCGACACCAGATGATAATAAAGTTGTCGGAATAGTTAATATTGTTGATAAGTCTGAAGTTTCAGTACCAATAACAGAAGACATTGAAATCAATATTAATAAACTTCCATTTAGGTACAAAATGCATTTTGATAAACAATCATTCAAGATGAAAGAATTTATAACAGAAATACTCCCAATGCTAATATCTAGGTAACTAGATAAGTATCTTATCCGTTTCTTTAAAGTTTTTTATCAAAGTATATAGGAATAATTCTAAACTAATTTTTGGTGATAGGGATATTGACTTTAATAACGCGTATGTTAATTATGGATCAGTGCGGTATTATGAAATATTGTATTTTGATAAGTTTGTTGAATATAGTTAATATATAATGAACGACTAGTGTTTGGTATAACTCCTATGAACATTAATATTAAATTTCTAAAGGATAAAGCGTTTAATTTTTGAAAATGTTGTTGGCGTTCAAAGTCTAAGTTGTGTACAAGTTCTTTGATTGTAGATGTTAAATTTAAAACTTTTATTTTCTCTTATTTTGTGGTGAACGAGATGTATTACTTAGTAGGTATAAATAAAAAGACTGGAAGTATTAAGTTATTAGCAGAATCAGAAAATATAGATAATATTGTTTTTAAATGGATAAGTAATATAATAGAGAAATTATCTGAGCAATATGTAAAAATGTGTCAACAAGGATATGAAGAATATTGTTATCCTGATACAATAATAAAACAGGTTCATACTAATATTTTAAACGTGTTTAATGAAAATAGAGGCGATTCACTAATAATCCTATCTGGAGATGAATACGTTAAGTTAATGTCATCAATTGAAAAGGCAAAGAACACAGGTAAAAAGCAAAAGATAACCGTGAAAGGTATTAGTGTTACTAAAAGTGTAGATGTCAAAAAACTAAAAGAGTTATCAACGTCAATTATTGCAAGAGTATTATATAGGATTGATCCAAATAGTGTTAAAAAACATAAAATCCTTAGTAAGTATCTAAAGAAAGACCCTGAAAAGATAAAAATAATGAAGAAGTATGCAAAAGAAAAAGTAACTATAACTATTAACAAGTATATACAGTTCCAGAAAGAAATATTAACGGAAGCACTACCTGAAGTTTTGACCTCGGTGGAAAACAAAGAACTTGAACAGGGAGTAAGTTTTGGAACAAAACTAATAATAATTGCATTGATCTTAATGTTATTAATTTATGCGTATGTTAAATTTGTTAAGCAAGGGGTTCCCTTGTTTAATATTTAATGTTTTAAATTTTTATAATCATTTTTAAGGATAAACACTATATTGTAGTTATGGTGAAACTAATATGAATAAAACAATTAGAACTAGCGTTATTGTTTTTATTTCTGTAATAATAGGCCTTTTCGTTGGAATTTTTATAGTTGGAATGATGAATAGTGGTAGTAGTTCATCTTCATACTATAGCAATTACCCAGTCGTAGGTAATTCTCTACCGACAATTGAAACAACGTACAAAGGTAGTTCTAGTGTTGGAAACATAAATATGCCAAAATCAAATGATTATATGATAATTAAAACATACCACGTTACAATTAATGATAAAAATGTAAATAAAGTTGTGAATGATATCATAGCACAAGCAGAAATGTTAAATGGTCGAATAGAATCCTCAAGTTATAACCAAGGAAAGTACTATGATAAAGGAACTATTACCGTAAGGATACCTCGTGAAAATGAGGAAAAATTTGTGAATTATATCAAACAATATAAAATAGTAGCATCATCAATAACTGCATATGATATTTCTAATCAGTATAGTTCACTTGAATCTCAAATAGAATTAATTCAAACTAAAATAAAATTGTATCAAGACTATGTTAATTCTCACAATTTATCACCAGAATATGCTGAAAAGTACTATGATAAAATATTCTCACTAAAATCACAATTATACTACTTACAAAAACAACAAGAGAAAATGGGTAATCAGACAACTTACACGACATTTTATATTACAATATACAATGACAAAACATATAACGTTGCTGGAATAAAGATAAACTTTGACAAAGTATGGTACAACATAAAGTTAGCGTGGGCATATATTGTAGTCTTCTTCATATACGTAATAACAATATTAATCCCAATAGTTGCAATAGTTTATAGTATTTACTATATTATAAGAAAAGTAAAAAAAGTGAAAATTCAATAGACTTGGGGTTGACTGTCATTTTCTTTCTCTTTTTTATTCTCGAATAATTCTCCTGGCAACTTACTATAAGCAATGATCTCAAAAACTTGGGATACTATTAATAGTATGAAACCAACTAGTATTATTGCTGTTGCTAATCCTATAATATAGAATTCTCGTGCCTTGTCGAATTCAATAATTTTAGTTATATGATAAAAAGTTCTCAAATATTCTATCTTATAGTAAATATTTCCAATTAATGAAACTATTGTTAAAACACCAAATATTACTACAAGCATAGTATATCCATTGATATATCCAACAACAGAAATTACTATAAACAAAGCAAACAATATTGATGTTATTAGTAATTTCTTGTATATATCCCAGACCCTATAGTTGTAAACTCTAAACTGATAAACTCCAATTATGAAAAATATTGCACCAATAAGTGAAATAGCCCCACCAATATATGGTATGAATCCACCTATAAATGCCAACAATGAACCATAAAATAATTTATCCTTTACATCATAAAACTGTGGTGGAATACCCATAAGTTACCACCAGTCATTGTATAAGAATACCTCTTTAAAGATGCTTTGATCAATGTAAAATCAAATAAGAACGTCATAAACTAAATCAAAATTAGTATAAGTATTATTATTCACAATATATATTACATTTCTCTTTTGAAAACCTACCCTAAAGAGTGAAGATGAAATATTTATGTTATTTCACTTCAAATTTTAACTTTTATAATATTAAAGTTTAAATGGATTGATAGAATTTTATTATGGTGATTATAGTGAAAAAGTTATATTATATTGCAATCATTGCAATTGTTATGATACTAATAGTCAATATAGTGAACGTTCAATATAATGATAGTTCGAGTAATAATATTACTATAACATATAATGATCCTAATATTGGAGAATACAAAGTTCAGTACATTAGAAGTGACTCTAAATTCTCAAAAATACTTACTAAAGCAACGGTTGGTTCATCTTTTACGTTAACATTATCACAATTTGCGCACACTTCTTTAAATGATGCGTTCAATGCATATTATGATGATTCTGGTATTTATGCTGGATTCTATTATGACTATCTAAAAACATTGTACTTGTTCAAAATTGGTTGGGATGGTAAAATTAACTGGTCAACTGGAATGAAACTTGATGTTCAACCATATCAAATAATCGTACTATCAAATGATAGTGTCAATGTTGTTTCGTACATTATACTATTAAAGAATGGTTCAGTAATGGATATTATTCTAAATAAAAATGATGGTGCAAGTGTTAATAGTTTTATGATCACGAACTATAATACTGGTGGTTCGATTCGTGGAAGTGCTAATTATGATGAAGGGAAGGCCTTCATTGGAAAACTTGTTATAGATGTTAATGGTGATTCACGAGTACTAACCATAAATGATACAGATATACAATATGTTGTTCCTATAGATGAGGGGTATGTTGGATTTGCAAATATTAATGGACAATATGGTGACTTGGATGTAAAAGTAGATGTTGTTAAAAGTAGTGGAGAAAGTTTTTCATATTGGTTTGGGACGATGTTAAGGGATAGTATTCATTTATCGTTCACGCCAGTATATTATAAAGGTAGTGTATTTATTTTACTTGACAATCCTGATAATACAAAACAATTAATATTACAGAAAATTAATGGTTCTGGTTTACCTGGAGAAATAGTACCATTCACATATGTATATAGGTCATATAATGACAAGCATAACTTATATGTTATCGATAATAAAATAGTTTTTGCCGAAAACTACTATTGGCATACTGGATTTTGTTGTAGTGATTATACGTATAAGATGTATGCATATATTGGAATATACAATAACACAAAGTACACTTGTATTTCTAAATATTTGAGTTATGTGTACACGCCATCTAAAACATACAAATATATGTACTCACAAGTGTTCTATAGACCAAATTATGGCGTAGTTGTAACTATCGAATGGAATAGTATATACGTGATAAATATAGGATAATAATATTGGGTGATGACGTATGAGAGAAACTATTATTGTTTTTCTTTTATTTTTAGTAATTCCAACAGTTTACGCAAAGAATAATTTGGGTTACATTAACAATATAGGGAACGCTTCGACACTATATATAAATGGACAAGTAAGTGAGATTTCGAAAAATATACCGTTTGATAGCGATACCGCAACATTAATAATAAACTATGATAGTGCTACCTCATCAATATCAATTGGTAATATTGAGATTTCTGGAGATAGTGCAAAAATTTATTCGCAAATTATCACAGATAAACACCTTAAAATCTATAAAGGACGATTAATATACGGGAAGTTAATAGGTTCATATGTAGGAATTACGAATAAAATACCAGTTAGAATATCAGCAGGAACGATAAATAACTTACAAGTAATACGTGTTGCAAACTATAATCCAGACGTAGTTAAGAAAACAAGTATAAGTATCGTTTCAACATTTGCACCTACATCTAAAATAAACTTGGGAACTCATTCAGGTTCAATATTCTACCTATTTAGTGAGCAAACTTTAATATCATTTAATATTACTAATAAAACAATAGACAAAAATACACGTTCATTAAATCAAATTACATATGCAAATATATTCTATATGTATTCAGTATTGGTAAGTAAATCACTTTCAACATCGGAAACATCTGTTCAAAATGTTAATATTAATATTGAGAACACTATTAAATCTGGATTATTCTACTTGTATTCTCATCCAAAATATGTTAATTTACAAAAATTCAAACAATCAGTATCATATACGTATCTAATGATATCAAACTTCTATGGCAATATCTTTGGAATATACTCAAACCCAGAAAATGTTTCAATGTCAGTAACTCAATTACCTATATCCACGATAAATATCTCATTGAATGAATCAATAACAATTTCAAACTAACTTTATTTTTATCCAAAAACTTTTTATACACTCTTACAAGAAATAATGTGGTGATCACAATGAAGGTCTTTGGAATTGCAGGAAAGATAGCATCAGGCAAAACAACTACTGCAAACATACTCTCGAAATATGTTGAAAAACCATATAGAATGAGTTTGAGCGACGTGCTAAAAGACTTACTAATAGGTAATACTGAACTGTACGATACTAAAATACAAATTAACTGGCAAAATAAATCATTTGAACGGTCGAATTTGATAAAGTTTGGCAAACAAATAAAACAAAAATATGGTGACGGAATTCTGATGAAACTTGCTATTGAAAAAGGAAAGAACCTTGAAAAACAGTATGGATATAAAACTCTAATAATAGATGGTGTTAGAAGTGTTGGTGAAGTTCAGATACTAAAACAAAGAGGTGGAATTTTATTGTATATTGAGGCATCACCTGAGATAAGATTTCAGAGACTAAAGGTACGCAACGATAAAAAGGATAAAAATATAAAAACACTCGAAGATCTATTAAAATTTGACAATATTGAAGAACAATTATACAAAGTCTCTCAAATAAAGAAGGACGCTGATTACATTATTGACAACAATGGAACCCTTGAGGAACTAGAGAACAACGTTAAGAAAATACTATCAGAAATTTTCAATCTTTAATTTCTCGAAAACTTTTTGTTTCCTTCTTAAAATATTACTAATATGGGACATTCGTTGTTTGATACCATAGGAATACTAATAATATCGTTATTAGTTCTAATAACTACAAAATTGAGTATATTCTTATATTTAGTTAGACAGCATAAACCAAGTTATGGTATGTTTCTTTCGTCAATATTTGGTGTATTTGTTCTTGGCTTAGTTGTGCATAGTCATCTTAAAAGATGGAGCCTTTAAATTATTATTTTCTCTCTTTTTTATGGTGGGTTATAATGAGGAAAGTTTGTGAAGAATACTTTAGTGATTTATTGTTATATAAAGCGCCATATGGTTATACTATATCTGACTTTTGGATAGAAGAATTAGAGGAGGAAACAATTGATGATGATTGTTGCAAGTCTTACATTAATAAGATATGGTCAAAAGATGGTATTTTTAAATTTGTCACTAGTGAACTTGGAGTAACAATAGAAATAGATCTGGACAGAGTTTCTGAAAATGTAGCAAATAGTATAAAGAAAATAATTGAAGAAGAAAAAACAAAGTTCAATGATATTGAAATTGAATATGAAGACGATATAAATATGTTATATGTTTCAATAGGCGTTGAAATTGTGGATTCTGTAGTATCTAATGATGAATGTCATTGTGAATTGTGCTATGACGAGGATGTCATAACAAAAATTAACGATCTTCTTGATAAATTATATAGTGTGGTTGGATACGTTTGATTGTTCTCTTATCTTTTCTCTTCAAAAATATTAAAATGGGATAACTTTCTTATTTTTTGGTGTTGATAGTGAAAGTTTCAATTGTGATCCCCGTATACAATGTTGGTAATAAAATTAGATACGTAATAGAAAACATTCCAGAAATAGATGATTACGAAGTCATTATAGGTAACGATGGTTCAACAGATGAACTAACATTAAAAACGCTACAAGAATTAACTAAGCAATATAAAGATAAAGTTCAAGTAATAAATCACGAAAGGAATTGTGGAAAAGGTTGTGCAATGAGAACAGGAGTTCAAAACTCAACTGGGGACATAATAGTTTTTATAGATGGTGACGGCCAGCATAATCCAAAAGAAATTCCAAAACTAATAGAACCTATTCTTAATAATGAAGTAGATTTCGTAATTGGTTCGAGGGAAATAATTAAAGAAGGTAAACGCCCGTTAATACGAAAACTGAGTAACTTTCTATCGTCATTTATAATACGTTTGTTCTATGGTGTAAATATAAAGGATTCACAAAGTGGTTTTCGTGCAATACGTAGGAAGTATATAAGAGAGATTGACAATGATAGGTATTCCGTTGAAACTGAAATGTTACTAAAAGCGATAAAGTGTGGTGCAAGGATAAAGGAAGTTCCCGTTGAGAGAATATATAATAACGCACCGAGTCATTTTAGGTTTAGTGATATTATTGATTTTATAAGAACTATACTAAAATATAGGAGTTACGATTGTAACTTAAAATACTAAAACAATAAAAATATTGGGAATATAATGAGGTACTTTATTCTTATGGTACTACTTTTTCCATTATTGTCACTAATATCACTAATAACTATGGTAAGTTACAAATTTATGGCTATAATACCAGCAATTTTATTTTCGTTATTATTAGTTGAACTTGGTTATAAACATATTAAAAGTTCTAATAAGGAGTTAGATAAACTAATAAAAGTTGTAGGACTCCTAACTCTCGTATATCCTGTTTTATTCATAATATCATTTAGTACTGAAATGGAGATACATAATAGTTTATTGCGTTTAGTGTATATAGTTTTATTCTTTACATTTACAACTGCAATAACTATATTATTACCGGCAATACTTGTGAATATATACACAATAACTAGTAAGTATAATGTAATTGGGTATATATCATCAGTGATTTTAACATTGTTATCACAAATATTATGGGTTATGTCAATAATAATCTTAATAGCACCTGGATTTAGGTGATACATATGAAGAACAAGTACAAATTATTTTTAATGGGACTAATACTATTATTATTTCCTATCACATTATTTTATTATAGTTTATTAGTTGCGACTTCATACTCGTCGAAATATGCATTATATAATGTTTTCAAATTATATTTAGTATTTTCAATGTTAACATCATTTGTATTTGGAACCATTATAAGTAAAGAGACAATTAAGACACAAGATAACTTTATTAAAGAAATAAAAATAACAAGCATAGTTATTCTTTCAATAATATTTATGTTTTTGCTTCAAGTGTATCTAGATGTATATTATATAACGTTATTACTTTTTATTTTATTTGTAATTAGTAGCATAATATTAGTTAATAGTATCTTAATAGAAATATTTCGTAGGTATAATATCTATGGTTTTACGTCGGCAGTTGTTACATTCGTAATATTAATCACATTAATACTAATAAGTTTTATTGTATAATTAACAAGAATAAATATTATGTGAATTAACATAATAACACTTTCACCACATAATTCACAACAATCGATAGGATAATACTAACATAAACAATTTTTCTATCATTTTCTTCAATATTTAACTGTTCAAATTATAATCTGTTTTTACAAATGTAAACATATTTAAATTATATACCCCCCTATTATTATGGTGATTAGATATGAACATTATGTACTATCCCGAAAATTTAGTTAGGATGATAATAGATGTTCACGAATACGAGAAGAAACGCAAGATCAAATACTCAAGATAAGTTTAGGTTATGAGTATTTTTTCTTTCTTTTCTATTTATTAATTGAAATTTGACAATTCTGTCATATCATTTTTGTTGTTTTGTTAATGTGTTTTGTGTTTTCTATTATTTGAAAAACTTCAAGTGTCAAACAATTTAGAGTAGTATTGTCATAATGACGAAAAATTTTGATACAAATGTTATAAAAACCTTTAAAAAATATAACACAATTAAAATCAGACTATATTACACTTGATTTGCAAAACGTTATATTTGCAATGAATAATATAACATATATTTCATTATATGATATATAATTATAAAACGAAAACCTTTTAAGAAAATATAATAATACTCATTCTGGAGGTGTTATTATGGGGAAATTTGTCATCATAACAGAAAAACCATCAGTTGCTAAACAATTTCGTAAAGCGCTCAGACTAAAAAACTGGAAAAAAGAGAATAATATTATAGTATATTCTGGAAAATACAATGGGCACGATATAGTAATAGTTCCTCTGGCAGGACACGTGCTAGAACTTGATTTTGGAGATTCAAAATTCTCTGAAATCCCACTAATACCACCAGAGAGAATAAAGTTTGTCCCAATAAAAGGAAAAGGGAACATATTGCGAACACTCAAAAAATACATAAAAACTCATACTCCCGTGATAGCAACTGATTATGACTCAGAGGGTGAACTAATTGGTTACGAAGTTCTACAATACTTCAAAATACCTGAAAATGGACATTATAGAATGCGATTCTCAACACTAAGAGAAGATGAAATACGAGAATCATTTGAACGATCAATCACCAAAAAAGAGCGACTTGATTATAATTTGGCGTATTCTGGATTATTACGCGCATACTCAGATAAATTATTCGGGTTTAACTACACTAGATTTATGACACTTCTGTTGAGAGGAAAACATAATAAAGTCTTTAGTATTGGACGTGTCCAGACGCCAACACTAAGAGTCATTGTTGAGCGTGAAAAAGATATTAATGCGCACATACAAACACCACTAATAAAACTAACAGTCATTGGAACACCAAACAAAAAAGACAAAATAGAGTTTGTTTCGCCAAGTGTTGCAATACCCTGTAAAAAACTAAAGAAATTTAATCCAGAAAGATATAAAAAAGCAACTGAAAACTTTAGGAAACTCTTAGACACGCTACAAATGTTAGGATACGAAATGATTGTAGATAAGAAAAAAGTAACAAAAACAAATTACTTGACAATATTGGAAAATATTGACACGTTAGAAAAAGCGAGAAAGCAAATAAAGATAAAGAAAGTAAAGTCTAATGTTATTATAAGGGTTACAGTTTCAGATAAAACACTCCATGAAAAACCACCAAAACTATTTTCAACAACAGTAGCATTAAGTGAATTGTCAAAAGAACTAAAAATGAAACCAGACCAAGTAATGAAGATCTTGCAAAAAATGTATGAGAGTGCTGAAATATCATACATTAGAACAGATAGTGAAGTATTTGATCCGAAAAAATACCCACCATCATATCACAAAAAGATACTTAACGAATTATCGAAGAACACAAAATATAAGCGAATCATATCAAAAATTAAAGAACTAAAACCACGTAATAGAGGCTCAAAAATAGATGACGCACACCCACCAATACACCCAGTAAAATCTCACACAGAAATTAATGAAAAAATATTTGATCTAATAACAAAGAGATATTTATCAGCATTTTATCCAGACTTGGTAAAAACAATAGTAACGTATAAACTAAAAACACCATTGGAACTAGTCGCAGTAGAAGAATTCATAGTTCAATGTGGATGGATGGAAATCTATGACCCAAATTGCAAACCAAAGAAAGTTAATATTAAGAACATAAAGAAAGTATTAGTACTTGATGCGAAAATTTCTTTTTCAACGACATCACCACCACCAAGATACACGGTGTCAACTATCATTAAACAAATGGAAAATCTAAAAATTGGTACAAAATCAACAAGACAAGAAATACTAAAGAAATTAATTGAAAGAGAATACATTACAGTTGATAGTAAAAACAGAATCTATGCGACACACAAAGGCATAGGGTTAATTGAGTTAATAGATAAATTAGATGATGAACATATCCAGAAGATATCAAAAGTTGAATTTACACGTGACCTCGAAGAAAAAATGGAAGCAGTACAAAAAGGTAAAGAGAATTACAAGAAAATAATCAAGGATTCAATATCTATAATTGAAAACATAAACTATGAAAGACTCAACAAACTTAGAAACAAAATTTCAGACTGGAAAATAGATTTTAATAGTGAAACACCAGGAAAACATCAAAAAACTAAACCACAAAAGAAACGTTCTTCACGTAAAAAGAAAACAAACAAAAAGAAGAACTACATTAAAAATAAACAAAGTTCAGGAAAATCCACGTATAGAAAAAAGAAATACAAAAAGAATTATAATAGAAAACGATATTAATTATTTTAACACGATAAATTTATATTTTTCTTTCAAAAACAATACTATTCTAAAAATATGAAATTCTAAGGTTTCTTATAGCGTGAACATTTGTACCACTTCTAGTCCCTAAACCTATAGATAATACAATTCTATCCGGGAGGACAACATTTTGCGTTAACGCTAATTCATTATCATAATAAACCTTGATATAATGAGAAGTTATAATAACACTCATATTATGAAGACCAGTTCCTAAGAAATCTCTATGAACATATGCTAACATTGAATTAGTATCGCCAATCTTTATAATTTCAGAATCAGGATCACCTTTATTTTTAAATTCATCAATCATAACATAGTACTTGAAGTATCCACCTACTAGACTAGCACTCCCACCACGATAAACATAACCATAATAATACACTTTTCTACCACTATATGTTATATAACTCCATTTTCTGATATCGTAAAACAACTCTTTTTTATTAATTCCAATTGTTATACCGTCAGCACCAGTACCTCCATATTCGTTTCCACAACAAACATAGAATTCAAAGGAGACGTTTACACTAGGTTTAAATATTTTATTTATCACAAACGTTAATTTTCCGTTTTTTCGAAGTTGTTATAGTAGACCCTATTATTAACATTCTTTTTTCATTTTTAAACGGTTAAAACATCCGAAAAGTTTATAACGAGAATATTAACATAATATTGGGTGAACAAGTAATGAGTGAGTCATCTACTATTAGAATGATTCCAGTTTTTATTGCTATATTATTTATTATAATAACAATCACACTTAGAATTTTAACGCCAAGTGAATACTTAGAAGTAACAATATCTAATATTACACCATCATCAAACATTATGGTAGTTGACATAAACTTTGAAAATGCAAAAGAACATCCTCACATCGAACACGTCATAAATAAAACAAAGTGTATAGGGATAATAAATAGAAATGGAGACATCTACATCTGGACGGCCCACAACAATCAAATATTTTATAAGAAATTTACTTTCAACAAATATTACATAAAAGAAATCTCTAGCGTAACAAAGATTGGTAACAATATAATAATTGTTGCTGGAGCGACAAGAGTTGACCAAATCTTGAACTTAATGTATATATACTTTCTCCTTAACATTATAATGTATGTAATACTATTCGCACTACGGAAACACTTAAGAAAGTGGATACCCGACTTCGAGAACTTTACATTTATGTACTTTGTAGTAACAATGACAACAATCGTTATAATACCACTTATAGCAATAGTTTGAATACAAACCTTAAAAACTTTTTACAAAAAATAATGCAAAAGGAACAAATAAATAGAATAATAGAATTTGATAGTACAAATATGTAAATAGCACAGATGAATGCGTCATTATAGAAGCAACAACAAACGAAACATCACTATCAGAACTAAACCAACTTATTTACAAAATAGAAGAACAATACAACGTAATAGTTAAAAGTATTAAAATAGAGACAAGCATATCATCCGGAGTTCTAAAACCAATAATAACTATTGGACAATAAAATTATAAATATTTGTAATTTTCTATTCTATAATTGAACCACTTACATTTCATTTCTCTTATAATATTAAATAATTCTATTTCAAAACATTTTTTGTTTAATCCAAACGTTTCACATTTAGAATTCTTTAATAATAGTGAGAACGGTGTACCACAAACTAAATCAACAAATGAAGAATTATACTCAATAACAACAGAACTCCTATAATGATACAAAACAACTTGATGGCCATCTGGAAGTCTATTAAGAAATTTCTTGAGTTTTATAATAATGTCTTCGTGAGAAACAAATGAAGCAAGAGTAACTTCTTCACCAGATAATAAAGACTTTTTCAAAAGAATAACATAATACTCTTTATTCCTAAAACATACAAACTTGTAACTCTTAAATGACACACTACCACAATAAGGGAGTTCTATATTATAAACATTATCACCATATATTATAGCAGTATACGAATAAAACTCTCTTTTGAACACTATAATCTTACTACCAATAATAATCTCACTATTAGTTTTTAGTGAATCAAGTATATGTAATACTTTATACATATCAAATGAAAATGAAACTAGTTTAATAGTCATCTTGATGTAGTCAAATTCATTAGTTCTTTTACTTCCATACTTATTTACAATTATAGTTACAACGTCCGAAAATACAATCATTATTGTAGTATCTTCAGATTTTAACAAGTATGCAAATTCAAAAACCTTTCTTATATCATCTATCTTATAATTTCTAACATTATCATACCAAAAAACATTGAAATGTTTGCCCTTATACGTGACATAATAACCAATAAATTTACCTTGCTCAACGTCATCAACAATAATACTTATTTTCTCCATAAGATTGGCCACATTAAAGTTAAGAGTGTTATAATTAGAGTCAACTGAAATAGAAGTACCAATTATAATTGATTTATCCTTAACGAAATCATATAATCGTATAAATGATTTCGTAAAAATTATGCTTTTAATATTAATACTATCATTGAACTTCATTACCTGAATCGCCTTTGGTTGAAACCTATAAGAGATACTATCCAGATTGAATTGGGTAAATATCTTATACTGATCACTACAAAACTCTGATATCAAATCTCTCATTTGTGAACCCAGTAATATGTATTATAGTGAACATATAAAAATCTAACTTTCGAAAACTTATAAATTATTTCGTAAAAAAATCTTAACGCAAAATATACTTCTATCAATACTACCATTCACAACATAAAAATAATACACTTAAAAGGTTTTGGAACAATAATCAAAAAATTAAAGGTTTTATTATGGTTTTCTCATATAGTTGTGCCAAGTGAATATTTGCCTTTTCAAATGTCTCATAAACTTACCAAACGGTACTGCTATTACTGAAATCACAATAAGAAGTCCAACAATGTAAAGTGCATCTGACGTAGAAAAGAACTTACCACTCTTAAGTTCATACCAGATTGCTACTGGAATCATAATAACAAGTCCAATTAATAAATACCATAACACACGAAAAACATACTTCTCTATAAAGAGTGCAAAGTCCATATACATCACCCACGAAATGTATTAATTAACATTCTGTGATAACAACACCAACTTTCTTTTTTATCTTCTTCAATATATAATATTCTCCCAGTTGTTTATGGCAGGACAACGTAGGTACTCTTGAAAATTCTTGGTGAGTCATCGTCCTCATTTTCATACACGTAGACTGCTTCGAATTCATTAAACAAATTTGGAATCCATACACTCTGTTCTTCCTTGTACTTCAATAATACCACCATTAATAATTTATGAGGATAAATTTAAAAACTTTTTATTAATTAGGAAAAATGTTAAGAGAAATAATCTAACAATTTCATTATAAACCAGTTTAGTTTCCTTACATCAAGAAGAACAAGGTAGTACATTGAATCGTATTTGTCTCTAAGGTTCCCTCTCATACATAGATAGTTTTGTGCATCTTCTGGATCTTTAATATCCTCAACAAAAAATACGGAAGGATCAATACTTTCGTCTTTAAGTTGCCTAATATTAAAATCAACATACTTTGTGAGGACAAAGATTTTATCTATTGTGTAATTATCATTAGAACTCGTCACAAGAATTCTTGCGTTTTCATTTTCAATGTCAATGAATACGTATTGTGCATACCCACAACCATATTCCACATCTTTTCGCTTAATTCTCCATCCTTTTGGTTTGTTCTTTTGAATATTTTCTAACCATATAGCCTGTAGTGGAACTCCCTTATTGACATACTTACGTGCTAATTCTATTGCATCGTCTATATTCTTAAACTTATAATCACTATATTCTAACAAGAAATTGTATAATTGAGATTTTGTCTTTCTTTTCTTGACAAATAATACATTCTCCTCTTCTGTCTGTAATTGCCCGATCAAGTAACTTTCAAGAGTTGAAGGGTTCTTATCAACTATCGCTATATTTCTTCTGTCTTTTGTTCTTAATATTTCACGAACTGTTTCTAAACTATCTATTGAGTTATATATTTTGTCTTTGGTTATGACAATCACTATTAATCACCATTCTAGTTATGTTGAGTATCAATAAAAAGTTTTTGGTTATGTGATAGAGAAGAGATCTAATCTCTCAATGTTTTATATATGGCAAAATATCAATTATTACGAGTAACCACACTAAAAGTAATGCAATACTTATGTCAACGAACGTAAATCCTAACTATGAAAGGAATACAAATGGTGTTAATAACAGAACAACAACCATAATATAGTATCTGACTTTGTTATTCATATTTATTACATAATATATCGAATTTATAAATTTTTTGGTTTATTAATACAAATAATCTCGAATTTTTCTTAGGGCGACTTCGAAAACCTTTTAAACGTAAACTAGAACAATTAGATAGGTGACACATATGGATAAAAAACAAATATACGACCAACTAATTTCACCCATATACATACAAGAAGAATATGAACAGATATACAATGAATATATTAACAAATTAAAACAGGTAGAGAGAAAGTGCCGTAAACAAATTGAACTGTTCCTAACATTTCTCGGATTTGAGCACAGAGAAGGATTTTTTGATGAATGGATAAGAACAAGAGAAGATGGTGTTACAGAAGTAATTGAAATCGGGAAGGAATACTTTGGAATATTCTTTAATGGAGATTACAATTATAATGAAGTCAAGGAACTTTCATACAATCTTAGAGGTGATGGTGTAACAACAATTAGTTCCAATGGTGTTGGTGCAAAAAGAGAAGATATGAGTTGTCTAGAAATTCTGGAATTTCTATACGATTGGTTCCAGAACGAGTTCGATAGAATTGAAGAAGAGATAACTTCCTAATATTCTACTCTCTCTT